>Ga0194052_1000032_pt1 | contig 102866 bp, 154 predicted proteins | sample SepL226m_MetaG_FD_160117 | JGI IMG/M metagenome (GOLD analysis project Ga0194052, IMG submission 160117) | Anoxic zone freshwater microbial communities from boreal shield lake in IISD Experimental Lakes Area, Ontario, Canada - Sep2016-L227-6m | ecosystem: Environmental > Aquatic > Freshwater >...
CCATTATAGCTAGTGAAAAATCATCCTATCATTATTTTTCCATCTGATTGAAGAGATGTACTCTCAACAACATTGTTAGCACCTGTACCCGGATTAAATGAGGTATCGAGGCTTCCATCTCCAAGTTGAGATGTAGCTCCTGATACATCTAATACTCCACTGTGTAATATTCTCGTTCCCTGAGGAATAATATTACTCATTATTGGTGTAAATCATGGATTGTTGGGATCAGAAATTCTATACTTAAATGATCATCACTTAGTACAGCTAATATATGGTATGTCTACATTGGCCTTCAATTCACTAGGAGCTTCAGTATAGGTACAACTGCTTGAACAAGCGGTACCATTCCATACTTCTCATGCATTACAGCTTACCAAACCGGTAAGAGCAGGCGAAGAAGCATTAGAAGTGCCAAATGTAGGACCTTTCCTATTAGACTGTTTTACAGTAATACTATACGGTGTTGTACTGGGGATTAAATTAGTGGTAATACTGTATGTACCTCCTGCTGAACATAGTGCGCTTGGAGTAAGAGCAATATCATTATTATAGAGCGTTACGAGTGTATTTGGTGCGCAGAGACCAGTAAATGTTGGGGTTGTGTCTGTTGAGGCTGAGGTAGTAACAGGGGGAGTTGTGGCATTACACTGTGTGAATGTCGAAGCGCCCGTTACAATACCGAGATTCTGTGCTGTACAAGCAAAATTAGCATTTCCTGTCAGTGTATTACCAGCCGCATTTGTCGAAGTATTTAAGAATGACATCGGTGTAGGGTATGTGGTAAATGTGGAGGCTGATTTTTTTGTCATCGCAGTAACGGCACCAACACCATTGTTACCTGGGGCAGGCGTACCATATATCAAAGCTGCAGCAGCAGGAGTATCAGCAACAGCCTGAATAAGTTGAGAGGCCGATGCTGGTACTAATCATCCGTCAGTAATTTGAATTGTGCCTTCCATGCCCCATGATGGTAGATTAAGTGCAGGAGTTGTACAGGAAGCTGGAGATACATCTGTACAATCAGTTGGTCCATCGGTAAGATCCATACCAAAAGGGTACGCATCTGTAAATGCCCAGAATTGCCACCGAGCATTGTCATGTGGCCAATATGGAGGAGAAGAATTAATATCCATTAATTTTACGAGTGGAGTTACACTACTAGCAGGATATGCAGGATCACTGACATAACCATTGCCGTCAAAGGCAGGATAGAGCGGTCCATTAACATAGGAAAAGTCTGGACTGGTTATACCGCTGACCATGATGGCTGGATTCATACCCGGAGTAATGGTAATATTCTTCCCATTCACACTCACAGTGGTATTGCTATCCACAGGATTTGCATATGTAATAGTGACAGCTGGATCTGATGTAGTCCAAGTAATATCATTATTATCTCCATCGAGAGAGGTGGTGATTTTATACCCTCAACCATTTATAATTGGGATGGAAACAATAGAGCCTCCTAATACTTGAAGTGTGTTGACGGTTGCTTTTGGAGCTGGAGTTAATGGACCTACCTGATTCTTTGACACATTTGCAAGAACTATAACATTATCAGTGGCATCTGGAAGGAGTTTTGGAGCACTTGTGACACATAGGGCATTGCCTTTCCAGTTTGCAGGATCATTCCAATTCGTAGGATCTCATACATCTGTACCACAGAAGTACATCGTTCAAGAAACAGCTGGACATGCTGCATTACGAACCGTCCAATCATCAGTCGAATAAGTATTGAGCCAGCTAGTGATTGAAGTATCGAGTGAAGATCAAGAAAGACAATTATATGTCATCCAGAGAGTAGACCATCGAGAAACACTCTTAACCTCTTGCGGAATAGAGCTAATAAGATTCCCATCGATATTGATATAGGTAAGATTTGTTAGAGGAACTAGGGAGACTGGGAAACTAGTTAATTGATTGTTATCAAGATACAGAGACGAAAGAGAGCTGAGTCATGTACCTGAAAATGAGGTGAGATGATTCATCATCAAATCCAGGGCTACGAGAGAGCTGAGTCATGTACCTGAAAATGAGGTCAAAGAATTATCATTCAAACTTAACTGTTGCAGGGCGCCCATTCATACACCAGAAAACGATGTGAGGTGATTACTGTGAAGATACAGTGTTACTAATGATCATAGCCCTGTACCGGAAAATGATGTGAGTTGATTTTGAGAGAGTTGGAGTTGAGAAAGCGAAGTGAGGCCAGTGCTGGAAAATGATGTGAGTTGATTATTATCTAAAATCAAGTATTGGAGTGCACTCATTCCAGTCCCATCAAAAGAAGAGATTTGATTATTCGTCATATAGAGCCATTGCAGTGCTGGCATTCCTGTGGGGGAAAAACTATAGAGTTGATTTCAGCTGAGAGTCAGATAGGTAAGTAGATTCAAATTACCTCCTGATATATTAAATGATCCTGATAAATTATTAAATCATAAAATGAGATTATCGACGTGACCATTGAGACAATTAACGCCGAACCAGGTACAGACTTGGGTCGAGGTACCCCAATTATACTGATTAGTCCAACTCGTACCGCCCGTGTTATCATAGATACTCATCAGTCCTTCACATTCATCATAGGGCACATCTGTGCTTCACCGACAAATAGGATGAGCAGTGCTAGGACAAGAAGGATTTTGGTTGCTCCAGCCATAGGTATAATTATTAAGCCAATTATACACTCATGAATCCATATAGTCACTGGAGAGACAATTATTGTCAAAATAGGCATTCCCATAATTCATACTACTGACAACATTTGAAAGTGAAGGGGCGAGATAAAACAAATAATTATTTGAAACATCTATATAGGAAAGATATTCCAATCATGTAGCATCAAATGATGTAAGCTGATTATTATAAAGATAGAGATACATGAGACTGCTGAGACCATTGCCAGAAAAGGATGTGAGTTGATTGTTATCGAGATAAAGATAGTTGAGGGCAGCAAGATAGGTACCGTCGAAGGATGTTATGTAATTGTATTCGAGATTGAGGCTTTGGAGACTGCTGAGACCATTGCCAGAAAATGATGTGAGATGATTGGAGTTGATACTGAGCTGCTGGAGGTTATAGAGGTTACTGCTATCAAATGATGTGAGTTGATTACTGTCAAGGTAGAGCCCTTGGAGGTTATAGAGGTTACTGCTATCAAATGATGTGAGATAGTTAGAACTGAGATTGAGAAAAGAAAGGCTAGTGAGGTTACTGCTATCAAATGATGTGAGTTGATTAGCGCTGAAGGAGAGAGACAGGAGACTACTGAGGCCAGTACTGGAAAATGAAGTGAGTTGATTGCTATCGAGATAAAGAGTTTGGAGATTGGAGAGGTTACTCCCATCGAAGGATGTAAGCTGATTACCACTAACAGAGAGAAACTGGAGATTAGTGAGGCCGGTGCCAGAGAAGGATGTAAGTCGATTACTAACGAGATCGAGACTATGGAGATTGGTGAATCCAGTGCTAGAAAAGGTTGCGATTTGATTGGTATTAAGATAGAGATACGCAAGACTGCTTAGGCCGGTGCCAGAGAAGGATGTGAGTTGATTATGTTCGATATAAAGATACGCAAGACTGCTTAGGCCGGTGCCAGAGAAGGATGTGAGAAGATTACTACTAAGAACAAGAGTGTTGAGACTGCTGAGGCCAGTACTGGAAAATGAAGTGAGTTGATTGTTATCAAGAGAGAGATAAGAGAGGTTGGTGAATCCAGTGCCAGAGAAGGATGTAAGTAGATTACCACTAACAGAGAGAAACTGGAGATTGGTGAATCCAGTGCCAGAGAAGGATGTAAGTCGATTACTAACGAGATCGAGACTATGGAGATTAGTGAGACCAGTGCTGGAGAAGGATGTAAGTTGATTTTGAGAGAGTTCAAGATAAGAGAGATTAGTGAGGCCGGTGCCAGAGAAGGATGTAAGTTGATTATTATTGCCGTAAAGATAAGAGAGATTAGTGAGGCCGGTGCCAGAGAAGGATGTAAGTTGATTGCAGTAAATACTGAGGTTCACAAGACCGTTGAGACCAGTGCCAGAGAAGGATATAAGTTGATTGTAAGCGAGATAAAGTCAATTAAGTGAGTTGAGGTTTCCCTGGGAAATATTAAAATTTCCTTGGAGATTATTATTCATCAAGTTCAGTTGTGTAACATGTCCGCCACTTACCGTCACACCATACCAAGAACCTATAGTCGTGGAAGTTCACCAACCAGCTTTATTGTACCAATTAGTACCATTGTTTGTACTATAGATATTCATCAGTGCTTGGCACTCTACAGCTGGAACATCGGTGGCTGCACCACAAAATGTCTGTTCAGACACACTGGTATAAAAGGCAGCAGGGGAACTCTGATTATTATATTCTGTCTTAATCCAGTCAGCCGATCGTGCTGTACTAGAGACACGAGTTTCTTCAATACGCCCATTCCAGTATCTTGCTCCTCATGAAGTATCCCATCCTATTCTTAATGGATATGCTGTAACTTGAGTAATATTACCAGTTTTATTGGTCGTCCCAGATGCAACACCATTAATATAAAAGGTAAGAACACTTCCGTTATAGGTACTAGTTACATAGCTCCATTGATTTAGTGGTACAGTTCATATGGAAGAATGCCAACCTGGTGGAGTCGTTCCATATTGGTAAGTAGAGATAGTCCCATTACTATTCCTCGCAAAATAGTAACCATTAACCATGGTTGCTATGGTACCTTGGACCACATCAGCTGTAGGATATACCCATGCTGATTGTGTGAGTTGGCCACCAGGGATATTTATCGTAGTACCATTACCCATCGAGAGATAGCTCGAGCTTCCGTTAAAACTTGTTGCGGCATTGATGGCGCCAGCTGTCCCGAATGTGACACCACCTGATTGTGTTCCAGTGTTAGCATTTACGGTAGAATCGTAAACATTTGTCGGACCAGCTTCATTTAAGTGCCAAACTCATTTAAAATTAGTATCCCAAACGCCAGTTTTGTTCCATTGATCCGCAACCATCGCGTTACTATAATACATATAAATAACGGTATCGACAGAGGCAGAAAGTGCAGGCACTCTGACCCATGCTATCAATTGGCCGGTTGTGGGAACATATTTCTCTATTTCATGATCGAGCTTTGTACCATCTGCAGCTGTGAAGAGAATGTCTCAACCATCAGATTGCCCCACATGTCCACCATTTGCAACAGTTTTCCAGTTTGGGTCTGTTCGACTAATAAGCACTGGGAAATTAGATTGGCTCGTATTTGATACTTTGGTATGATTGATGGTAATGGTGCTTCGATATGTCCATTGGTTACTATACCAGACCGCTAGTGTATTTTGTGAGAAAAAAAGAATCAGTATTGGCAACGCGGTAAGAATTATCCTTTTTGCATTAGCACAAAATGACCATCTTTGATTAAAAAAGTGTAACATATAAAAAAATGAAATTACAATTACTCCCACCAGCATATAACATTTTCCCTGGAAATGCAACTGTTTGGAATGTATTTCTCTCTTTCTATGAGAGGAATCTCTGAGAAAATATATTGACTTCTATTTTTTTATTTTTTTCTGAAAAGAGATGAATAATTTTTTTCCTTTCTTAAAATATCTCTGTCCTAGCTTCTCAAATGCATCATATGTGTCCCCCAGTGTGTCTGATACTTTATCCCCTATATCAATAATCCACTCTGAGAGAGGGCTTGGTATAATGTGAGCTAACCTCCACGCTCCCCATGCCATCAACAACAGGGCTATAATTTGATTAAAATTGATGATTTTCCAATGAGAGATAAGCCCGAAAATGTAGGATACATTATCAGAGGATGCATCATTCCACCATTCACCAATAAACCACATTACCCCCCACAGAAAGGCGCCTAATCAAGCAGCAAGTCACCTTTCTGGACGGACTTTCCGAACAATATAGATAAGTGAAAAGATAGCCAATGTGCAGAGAACATACACTATGGCGAGCGGAAATCGAGGAAATTCTGCAAGAATAGGATTGTTGATATAATCGACAGCAAATATCCCTTCATTACGGACACCATATACTTGTCCCCCCAGGAAAGCACCAAAATAAGCCACAATAGATGCAAATACCCAAGATATTACCGTAAGATCCAGAACATCTTCACAATCTTCTTGTTCCCTATGTCTCATATGAAACCAAAAGAGCCCGAAAAATGCCAAAATAGCTCCACCGGCACTAAAATAATAATCAGACATGAGAAAGAATGTCAGAATAGGATACTCAATAGAAAATGCAGACTTTGTTGGAAGTCCTGCATAGAGTATAACATGTAAAAAACGAGAGATGAAGAATGTCACCAAAAAAAATGAAAGAAGATTTTCACTGAAAAATGCAGTATTAATATCATATTTTCTTCCTAGTCTCCGGAGCATCCAATAAAACAAGAAAAATGCAATAGTTAGAGAAACCCCAAAAGCAGTTATTGGAACAGCCGTATCACCAAATGTAAAAGAATAAAGTTCTGGGTACATAAGAAATATGTTTAATGGGTTACAAAACTAAATACTCCTTTCTGTTACTTATTCTATACTATCTCGCATATTCTACAAATCGATTTTCACGACTCACCATCACTTTCACTTCACCGGGATATTGGAGGTTATCTTGAATACCAATAGCAATATCACGAGAAAGTTTTTCAGCCTCTATGTCAGAGATATTTCGTGGATTAACGAATACACGAACCTCTCGTCCAGCTGACAAGGCGTATGCCTTTTCAACACCTGGAAATGAGAGAACGAGATTCTCCATATCTTTCATGCGCTTGATATATTCTTCGATATTTGCACGACGAGCACCAGGACGAACTGCGCTGATAGCATCGGCAATCATAATAATGCCTGTTTCAATGCAGGTTGCAGGAATGGCCCCATGGTGTGCTTCTGTAATATTGACGAGTTTTTCATCAAATCCATATTTTCGGAGAATTTTCCCGCCAATTTCTGGATGTGTTCCTTCAATATCGTGATCGAGAGCTTTACCGATATCGTGGAGAATACCTCCTTTGAGCGCAATCTCTGGATCCGCTCCCACTTCACGAGCGATTGCTTCTGCGATGTAAGCAACCTCTTGTGAATGTTTGAGAATATTTTGACCAAAACTCGTACGGAAACGAAGTTTTCCTATTAAACTCACGACTTCATCCGGAAATCCTGAAATATTCATTTCAGAACAAACTTGTTCTCCGAGCTTGAGAAGAAGCTTTTCCGCATCTCTTTGGTTATTTTGAACGATTTCTTCGATACGGGCTGGTTGAATTCTTTTATCTCAGAGAAGATCTTCGAGGGATTTCTTTGCCACATACCGACGAAAGAGATCAAAACTTGATATAAAAATAGTATTTGGAGTATCATCAATGATGATAGAAACACCTGTTTCTTTTTCAAATGTTGTAATATTCCGTCCCTCTTTACCAATAATGCGCCCCTTGAGATCGTCACTTTCAAGTTCAATAGTTGTCTGAGTAGTTTCAGCGGTTACAGCACTTGCATACTGTTGCATACTGTTCACAAGAATCTCACGACACACTTCTTCCTCACGAGTTTTAAGTTCTGACTTCTTCTTTTCAATATGTTTTAAAAAATCGGCTTCGTACTGCTCTTCTATCTGAGCAAAAAGTCGTGACTGCGCCTCCTCAACAGAGAGTCCAGCAATTTCAGAGAGTTTTTTACCAATTTCCTTTTTCTTTTCTCCGAGGAGCTCCTCCTCTCGAGCGAGAGATTCTTTTGCAACATTTAAATCTTCTGTCTTTTTAACTAATTCCTCAAGTTTTTGGTCTAACTTTGTCTCTTTTTGTTCAAGACGTTTCTCCGAGTCAATTGCTTTTTTCTCTATTTCTGCAGCACGATCTCGCTCTTCTTTTGCCTGTTTTCGTGCTTCTTCAAGCATTTTATCACTTTCATGCTCTGCTTTTTTTCGGAGGTCTTTTGCTGATTTTTCAGCTTCAGCGAGAATACTATTTGCCTGTCCTGCCCCGCGCTTATTCTGAATATTTTGATAAGCAAAAAATCCGCCTCAACCAAGAAGAAGGCCTACAATAAGACCAAGTATGAGTTCCATAATCAAACATTAAAAAATTAAAATGATCGATACAACAAAAATATTGCAGAGCAAAATATCTTATCCTGAGAATACAAGAGACTTTTGGTATAAAGAATGTGGAATAGAAGAAATAAATCGTCTCACTTTGTGCCAAAATCTCTCTCAATTACATCTGGTATATCTATCTCTTTTTCGTTGTACACTTGCATATCCCTACTTTTCTTGTAGGTCCTATGCTCTCGATCAGATTCATAGTATCAAAAATGGTAAAATATGCAAGACGAAACAAAATCGTTTTACTGGTTAAAATTTTGTATTTCTAAAATAGAAGCTATACTAAAAAAAATAGGGTCACATCTTATCCATTTCCATGAAAAAATTATCTAAAAATACCCTACTGCATTCCTTCTGATTTTTCTTCAGTAAAAGACAATATGGTTTTACTATAATAGAACTCATGGTTGTAATGGCTATTATTACTATTCTTTCAACCATGGGTGTTCTGGGATATAGATGATATCTCCAGGAAACTCGCGATACAACACGCATGACCGACATTGCTACTTTGGATAATATAATCTTTGATTTCCGTCATTCATACTGAAGACCTCCAGCCTCCGATACAGAACTCAACACGGCAGTGATGGCGGCTAATCATGGCCATTCCATACTTGATCCCATTAATAGTAAAGTTTCTTGTATCGCTTCTTCCACTAATAATTCAGTAGATTATTGTGGTTATACTTATACCACCTGTGATAACGGGGATTGATATTTGCTCAGTGCTAAGTTTGAAACCTCTGGCAAAACACAATATTACACGCCAGTGCCGGGGAATTCTTCCGCATCTTCTTATAATATAGGACATTGCACCGCTATTGATATACCTCCAGTAGAAAGTGTACCCCCTCCTGATACTTGCAAAACTAAAGCGGACTGCCAGCCAAACAGCGTCTGTGTTGGGCCTCCACCAAAGACGTGTCGACTTAAATCCAACCAGGGAACTGGTGCAGCATGTGATACCGATGATGAATGTCTCAGTAATAAATGCAAAAAGAAAGTTTGCGAAGCGTAGAACTTGCTTTCTCCCATTTTATTGTAATATAGGCTCATTATATTATTGTATTTTTTGGTTATGACTACCTCTCTTCCTCGACATGTTGGATATGTCACCCTCTTAGGGCGACCAAGTTCTGGTAAATCCAGTTTCGTAAACGCCGCTATTGGCGATAAAATCAGTATTGTCTCTGCTATTCCTCAAACAACTCGACGGCTTATACGAGGAATTTATACTGACAAAAATTGTCAGATTATTTTTCAAGATGTTCCTGGGCTTCATTCGAGTTCACACAACTGGAATCAGTCAATTAATTGGGTAACAAAATCAGCGCTTGGTGATACGGATGTTATTTTACGAGTTATTGATGGTGCGAGACCAAAGGGACTTGAAGAAGAAATGATTGATAAAATTATTGCTGAGGCAACGGTGCCAGTCATCACTATTGTGAGCAAACTCGATGTGATGAATGATTTTGAGAAACACCTTTATCCAAAAAATACTATTTTTGTTTCCAATATTACCAAAGAGGGAATTAAAGAAGTTATTTCTCAGCTCGCTCTCCTCTTACCTGAAGGGCCACTGCTCTACCCAGAAGATGATGTTACCGATCAAGATGTGTATACTCGTGCAAGTGAAATTATTCGTGAAAAAATCTTTCTCTCAACCTATGAGGAAGTTCCTCACTGTACCTATGTTGATGTGGATATGATGGAAGATAAAGGAAAACTGGTAAAGATCCTCGCCTACATTTATTGCATGACAGATTCGCAGAAAAAAATCCTTGTAGGAAGTCATGGGGCGATGGTAAAAGAAATTGGCTCTCTTGCGCGCAAAGATCTTCAAGACCTTTTCGAAAAAAAAGTCTATCTCGAGCTCCATGTTAAGGTCAGTGAGGGGTGGCAGACACGGGACACCATCACACAGAAGATACTGGGAAAAAAGTAAAAAGTCTATTTATAGATGTTCCATAAAAGGAACTAATTCCTCTATTTTTTGCCCTATCAAAATTTTTCGTCAAGAGAGAAAACTTTAAAAACTCCCCTCTTACTACAAAAAACCTTGTAGATAGGGGCATTTTTATTATAGTGTACAAAATTTATTTTTTAATGTATATTTATGCGCGGCGACCGGAATTATTCTTCTCGAACAACTCCTTCTTGGACAACAGTACTGATTGGAGTTATAGCTCTCCTTTTTATTATTTTAATTTGGCGATTTGTGAGTGGATGAAGTGCACCAGATCTTGCCACAGCCCCTGTGAGTCTCCGTATGACTGATGAAACTAGCTCTGCTCTTCTCGTTAATGAAAGTAAAAAAGAAAAAACAATACAGGCCAATACTCCTTTGGCGAATCTGGATTTGGTAGAGATAAAATGAGGGACAGCAAAAATAGCATTCCTCAATAATGACAAGAACTCGCTTAACCTCAATACTGGGACAAAAATACGCTATCTCGGACAAGGAACTGATAATAAGACACAATTCCGTCTTGAAAATAAAGATCTTTGGATACAGGCTGATACGGGGGATTTCTCTGTGGATCTTTTGGGAGTTTTAGTACTTCCATCTTCTGGGAGTGTTCTCAATGTCGCAAAAAATGAGCTCTTTACTACTATCACTGTTTTACAAGGAACTGTTACGGTAAGTGTGGAAAATAAAACACTCGAGATTGCCTCTGGACAACAATTGAATTATTCCACTCTCCGTACCGTGACATTTGATGATCTATCTTCTCGTGTTGCTCCTATCAATCCAGAAACTCTGACAAGCCCATGGATGTCTCTTAATGGGGCTAATACATATACAGCAGGAATTAAAACCACTTCCACTACCCCAACTTCTGAAACAACGACACAAACAAATACGGTATGAGGAGGACTTATAGCTTTTGAGTCACCTATTGATGAGGCAACCATCGATGCAAAAACTATCACAGTGTCTGGAAAAATCCTTAATCCAACTGTCGCTCGAATAGTAATAAGCAATTTGGCAGCTACACTTGATCCAGTAAAACAAACGTTTGTTCTTAAAAATCTCCCTCTTACCAATCATGAGAATAATCTCGTCTACCGAACCTACGATGCTACTGGGACACTTCTCACAAAAGGTTTTATAACCGTCTATACTACTACTGTTTCCGCTACAGCTACTGCAACCCCTGTAAGTAATACAGCATCAACTACAGCACCTAGTAATGGTAAAGCGCAGGTAAGTACCTATAAACCGGACAAGCGGTTCAAAATAGTAGCTCCTGCAGCAGATTATTATGAAACAACAGATAAGAAAGTCCGTATTGAGGGAAGTATTTCGGCAAGCAATGTCGCTTCTGTAACTATTAATGATTTCAAGCTTGGCTCATTCAACGGATCATCATGGTATTACTTTGCAAATGAAGAATTTGGAAATATGCAAGAAGGCACTAATACCTATACAATTCGTTATTTTGATAAAAGCAGCAATGAGGTCTATAAACAACTTTTTGTTATCAAGAAAAACCCTACTCCTCAAGCATAATTTTTCACTCCAACTTTTACCATGTCTCTCCGTTATACATCGGGTACATCGCTCGTAGAAGTCATGGTAATGATGGTCATTTTGAGTATATCATTAGTGGGAATTTATACTATGGTGGATAGTGGGAAAAAACTTGCCTCTCTCACGGATACCCGACTTACTGCTGTCAACATAGCCCGTGAATGACTCGAATCAGTCACAACTCTGCGTGACACATTTGCTTTGAATGGATATGAAATTGGTGCTTGTGCTGGAACTAATGCATTCTTTAGCATTGATTGACATATACTCCTCGATACTAATTGCCCTCTGGTATATAATACTACAACCTCCACAGAAACACCATATATTTTAACAGATACTAGAGCTCTTGGGCAAAAGAATCCGGCACTAACCCCAAATTATGATGTCTGTATCAACGAGAATGGTTGGTACTCCCAAGAACAAAGTATGTCTTCATGAGCCACTATCAGTAATTGCATAAGTCCTACTAGTGATTTTAAATGTAGTTGTGCGGATACCATCCCTTATTGCGAAATAAATACTACTCAAAGCTGCAAAACACAATTTAAACGGAAAATAACTTTTACCAATACCCTAAGTGATTGTGGTGGCTATGGTACAGGGTATTGTGTACATGTGTACTCACAGGTTTGGTGGTGAACCAGCCCAACCGATACTGATACTTCGCTTACGCTTGACCAGATTATCACGACGCTCAATTAGGTCTATTATGAGAAAACTTCGACTATATATTTATGGCGGTTTAGATGGCCTTGTAACCACGTTTGCTGTCGTTGCGTGAGCAACTGGTGGATGACTCTCAACCAAAACAGTAATTATTATGGGAATTGCAAATGTTTTCGCTGACGGTGTATCGATGTCTATTGGGGCCTATCTCTCAACACGAGACGACCCTAAAAAAAGCATTTGCGCTATTTGTGTTGCGATCTCCACATTCTGTGCCTTTGTGGCTTTTGGATTATTGCCCCTTCTGCCATATATTTTCTCATTCGGAAATTTTATATCTTCTGGGGTGATAACGGGAGTAGCTTTTATAGTAATTGGATGTCTAAAAGGTATTATGAATCATAAGTCTCTCCTGAGAGCCATAGCTCAAACCGTTCTCCTTGGAAGCATTGCTGCTGGAATTGCTTACTATACTTGAGTATTTCTTGGTTCACTGTAAAAAGACCATAGTTTTTATATGACTTTCTCTCGTCATATTTTTCCTCTCTCACTCTTTGGATGTCTCTCGTGGATAGGCGGAATTATTATTGGAACAATCTGGGAAAGTAACTGAATATGGGTTCTCTGTCTTTTTAGTCTCATACTTTTAATCTGGAAATTTCAGAAATGGTGGATTGTACCCTTATCACTTCTTTGTCTCTTTTGAGGGTGGTATTGGAGTTTGCAATCAATACAAAATATGGAGTATAGAAAAAATTCTCTTTGAGAAGCAATTGGTTGGGAGGGTTTTTCTCATCGGATACATTGAAGTGTCATCTCTCTTCTCTGAGTCAGTGAATATAATCGGCGTTATCAAATCATCCTCGACCATATTGATACTACTGAAAATCATGCCTCTATTGCTATTGTTGTCCCTGTAAATATTACCCTTACTCCTGGGGATACCGTCACTGCCTTTGGAAAATTTCATTTTCCAGTAGACACTTCAGATTATGCGGGAGAGAAAACACTCTGGTACCGTGGAATGGTTGCAGAATTTCAATCATTTCAAAGCTCTAAACAACCACCAAAAAGATACAGCTATACAGTTCGTCTCCAAGATTGGTTTGATGCAAAACTCTCAGATCTCTTTCCTCCATCAGGATATTCTATTCTTTCGGGCATATTACTCGGTCAAAGAAGCGCTATGAGTCCCGAACTCAAACAACAACTCAAGGCATCAGGACTGATGCATCTTATGGTAGTGAGTGGTGGTAATATTATGATGCTTATAGTGTTTCTCTCCCTCTTTATTCGAAGTCTTCCTGTAATAATACGTATCGGTATCATTCTCTGTATCGTATTTGGTTTTACGCTACTCGTAGGCGGAGATATGCCCGTATGGCGAGCAGCATTGATGGGAACTATTGGATATACAGCTGGGCTCTGGTGATATCGTTTTCCGGGGCTCATACTCCCTATTATTGTTGCGACGCTGATAACGTTCTGGAGTCCTCTCTCGCTTCTTTATGATGTTGGGCTCCAGCTCTCCTTTCTCTCGGTCATCTGTATCATTGTTTGGTGAAAAAAACTGACTCATGCACTGAAGTTTTTATGAGATTTTTTTGCAGAGGCTAGTGCACTTACTATCGCGGCTACTATCTGAACATTTCCTATCACACTATTTTATTTTGGGACTTTCTCATTGGTGGGCCCTCTAGCAAATATGCTGGCTGCGCCAGCAATACCAGTCCTGATGTATAGCGGGATTCTAACACTTTTTGTAAGTACCTTCTCAAAAACTCTCGCTATTTGGATAGGATATATTCCCTGGATTGGGACAAATTATCTGACTCAGATTATTACCTTTTTTGGAAATCAAAAGTGGTCGCTTCTTACTATTGATATTACAGCCTATAAATGATTGTTTATTGTTATGAGTCTGGGTGTTCTCAGTATTATGATTGTAAAAACACAATTGAGTCAGTCAAAATAATACATACCCTAGCTCTTTTGCATATTTTTTGCAATAACTAACATGATGCTCACCAATAAAATACCTCAAAGTATCTGAAATATGTCTGGCGTCTTGTGCATATGAAAGATATCAAGCAGAAATCCTGTAAGGGGGAAAGAGAGTTCAAAAATGGTGGCTTGGGAAGCAGGCGTATGTTGAATACCACGATAATAAAGCGTCGTGCCAATAACACCAGAGAGGAGTGCAATTCCGACCATAATCAAAGAAAATTGATAGAGGTCAGCTGGGAAAGTAAAGAGATTCACCCCAAATGCTGTAAAAACACCAAGAGTAATCGTACCGAGAATAGCCACCATTCAGAGCCTATAGGCTGTCATAGTACGTGCTTTGTATCCCTGATGAGAGAGGTATCGAGAAAATACAGTCGCAGATCCCCAACAAATAGCAGCAATAATACTTGCCATTGCAGACCGAAAAGCATCGGTCCCAAAAGACATATCGAGTCATGACTTACCAAAACTGAGGAAATAACTGGCGAGCAATGCTCATGCTGCTAAAAAATAAAAACTTTTTTTGGGTCGTTCTCAGAGAAATATCAAGGCTGCTATAATAGCAAAAACAGGCTGGAGTTTTTGGAGCAGGAAGAGTACTCCAAACGAAGTATAATTTACATTCGCCAATGCCCAAGTAAAAGCATAAGTACCAATAAGTCCTGAAAAAAGTGCTACACCTATCAAACACCACCACGCTTTTTGAGAAAGTTTTGGAAAACTAAAATGTGACCAGCCAAGTATCACAAGAATCAAAAATCATATAGTATGTTCCAGTGTAACTATGACAAGTGGTGAAAGTCCAGATATTTGTGAACGGAGAAGTCCATCCAGCCCCCAACAGGTTCCTGCGGCGACAATAAAAAGAGAAGAAAGATTCATAGTTTAGAGGCTGGTACTGAAATCCTTTGCATTACTTGGGGCTATTATTGGTTGAATAAGTGATGAGGAAAGTATTTCTACTGTCACAGTTCCGCTCACTTGGGAATTATCTGGTAAAGTAACTGCGTTAGCGAGAGCTGTGAGACTCATTCATGTAATAACACTACTTGTATCAAGAGAAAACTTTGTCTGTAGTGTAATTCATTTTAACTGCTTTCACATATCTAGAATATCGGATGCTGAAACAGTCTTCCCTTGTGTGGCTGCGATGCTTGCTAGTGCTGTGACAAGAGTGTCATTGTCTATAGTCCCCGTGTAAGTAGATACACCTTTTTTCTGTCCTTCGTAAATAAGTGATGGTATAATATTCGTCTTGGAAAGTATTTTTTGTACTTCTTCTCTTTTTTGCGTCTGGAGAGTTGTCTGAACATTGATATCCTGAAGTGATGCTTGATCAAGGGGGACCTTCCACCAAATATTCAGATATGGTGACACAAGGGCAGCAATATTAGATTCATCTGGGGTAAGGGATAGGTCTTTGAGTAAGAAAAACCCTTGTTGATTAATAACACGCATCTCCCCAGATCCAGCAAATTTTTCTGCATCTGCTGAGGCAGATACATTGATTTGGATTCCTACTTTTGGATTCTGATTATCTTTCATATCAGCATCTATTCCAAGAGTGGTGTCAAAGACAACTTTCTTAGGGTCAATCGTACTAGTAAGATTACCAGAAATATGGAGTGTTGCCGATCCTACTTTTTCATCAACTTTTTTGGTAAAAATGGATGTTGTGATTTCCTTTCGTTCAAGACTTGTAGCAAGCAATTTCCCAGCACTGTCCTTTTGACGAAGTCCAAACTCAACAGCAGCAAATATCGCCTGTTTTTGCTCTGTAAGATTCGTTTTATTCTGAGCAGTTTTCAGAGCCTTTATTATAATTTCTTGCGTATGTATTGGTTTTGTTTTTACCTTTTGAATAATGGTATTGACTGTTTTTTGATCATCTGCTTTTAACGTATACTCAGCAAATACTGGGAACAGCATCGTAGACACCAGCCCGACGACTAAAAGACTCTTTTTCATAAAATAAAAGGATAAAAAATAAATTATTTTCTTTCGACTGTCATATAAAATTCCAGATGATCTCCAACCTCTACGCGAACATCTCACTTATATTGTATTCCACATTCGTTCCCTTCTTCCACTTGCGACACTTCTTCGCCAACTTGTTTAAGATTTTCAACAAGACCAGTACCAGCGACTCGTTCATTACGAATAATTTTGACTTGTGCCTTCTTTTGAATATTTCCAGAGTTCACTGATAGACCGACAATCTGCATTTTTTCACCAGTATAAAATATTTTGAGAGCCTTTCATTCCCCTATTAAAAGTTGGTCATATTTGATATCAATCATACCGGTCGCAATACTCTCTACTTTTTCAATAATACGGTAGATAACCTTTTCCGAAATAACCTCGATTTTTGATTTTGAGAGTGTTCCCATGGCATTGGTTCCGACTGGCACATTAAAGGCTACAATAATTGCTGAACTGGTCCCTGCCATCAGTACATCTGATTCGTTGATGGCACCAATACCCGCATGAATAATCTTCACAGCCACATCTTTTGCTTGGATTTTTGAGAGAGAGGCTTTGAGAGCTTCCATACTACCATTCGTGTCGGCCTTGATAACTACTTTGAGATATTGCAATGTTCCTGTCTTCAATCGATTCATCAGATTTCAAAGTGATGCTTGCTCAAATTTATTAATACTCTTACTGCTCGATGCTAATCGATATTCTTGTGCTTTTTCTCGAGCTATATCCAGGCTTGGCATAACCTGGAAAATTTGCCCCCCTTCTGGCACGAGGTCAAGACCTGTAATCTGAACTGGCATACTACTATTTGCTTCAGAAATATTTTTACCAAAAGCATTTTTCATAGTACGAATCTTGCCACAAGCAGCACCGCAAAGAACAGCATCTCCACGGTTGAGAATACCAGCATTTACGAGAACATTTGCGACAACTCCTTGTCCAGGATCAAGATACGATTCAATAACCGTACCAACACCTGGTCGTGTTGGGTGTGATTTAAATTGTTTTACATCGGCCACAAGAAGAACCATATCGAGAAGTGTATCAATACCAACACCCGTCTTAGCAGAACATGGTACACAGATAGTCTCTCCTCCCCAGTCTTCTGGGACTAAACCGTTATCAGCGAGCGCTCTTTTTACCATATCAATATCAGCTCCTGGTTTATCAATTTTATTGATTGCTACTACTACGGGAACCTCTGCTTCTTTTGCGAGATTGATTGACTCGATGGTTTGTGGTTTAAGTCCTTCATCCGCAGCTACAACGAGAATAATAATATCCGTCAATCGTGCGCCTCGAGAACGCATAAGGGCAAATGCCTCATGTCATGGGGTATCAATCAGGGTGATATCTCGACCATTTCTATGGATTTGGTAAGCACCGATTTTCTGTGTGATTCATCCTGCTTCATGAATAGCAACATCTGACTTTCGGAATGCGTCGAGAATAGAAGTCTTACCATGATCGACGTGCCCCATCACCGAAATAATTGGTGCACGGATTGTTTGTTCACTGATATCATCAGCGGCAAGAATGGCCTCAATATTCCCATCCATCAAGTCGGTCAAACTACTATCATTTGAGAGAGCTCTTTTGACGGTTATATCAAATGTCTCGGCGATAAGAAAACAGGTATCAAAATCTATCTGTGAATTGAGATTCACGATGATACCATTCTTCATCAGTTCCCCCATAATCTTCACAATAGGGATGCCTACTTTATCAGAGAATTCTTTCACTGAAATGAAGTTTCCAATTTCCACTTCTTGTCCAGCCTTATCAACCAATGTCTGGCGAATATCTTCGATATTTTTCCCTTCTTTCTTCTCAAGAGAAATGTTCTTTTGACGGCGAAATGTATCTGAATCTACCGCGCTTTCTTCAGAAAATGCGAGTTTATGTTTTGTGCCACGCTTAGCGGTTTTGAAATTTTTCTTTGGAGCATCAGGTTTTCGAAAATTTGGTTTGGAAGCGCCTCCACCAGAACTCTGCCCCGGACGAGATGAGGAAAATCCTCCACTTCATTGAGGACGATTACCACCGCTCTGTCCTGGAGTTCCAGACCCTACTGGACGAAAGGGGCTGCGAGAAGCGCCACTGGAAGAACCTTGTCCTTGTCCTCTTGTCAGAGGAGCACTCGATCGCATTTTGTTTGATCCGAGAGGTTTTGGAAGAGTATTTTGAGTATGAAAAACGACAGCAGGTCCAGCGGAAAATTTCCCTCCGAGATCAAGCGTTCCACTTTCTGGGAGCTTTACCGTACGAGAGATGTATGGTTGTTCTTCGGGTATTATATCAACAATTTGAATAGGTTCGTGTACTTCAACATGATTGGAAATTGGCGTTGTATCAATAGGTGTATTTTGGCTACTTTCTGCTTTTGGAGAAACAGGCTCCGAATGAGCTACAGCTTTTTTTGCAACTATTTTGATGATTTTTTTCTTCTCAGAACCACCACTTGTTTGTGCGGGTTCATTGCCGAGAGAAGCATAATAATCATCACCAGAAGAAGGACTCGCCATAAAATTTAAACCATAGAAAATATGAGCTGTATGGTATAAAAAAACCGATGAAAGTCAAAAAAAACAGCCTATTTTACTGTTTTTTTATTGGGTTTTCAGGGGGAAAACTTTTCTCTTTTTGTATTTTGCATGATGTATTATGTGCTATTCTAGCTTGTTTTTCCTTTACTAGACAGGAAGTTTCATATTATCTTCTTCATCATTTCCAAGAATTTTTTTGTAGGCAGCATCTTCATCATGTTCAACTCCCTGAACAAAAATATGCTTATACGATTGTTTTTCTTCTGCTATCTGAACCAATTTTCACCCAACTGTTAGGCAAATACCCCCCAGAAGAGTCATAATAATGCCGGAAAGTGTGGTAATTTCGGCACCGATACGAGCGGAGCCTATAAAAGTCAGACTCACAACTATTGTCAGAAGTACAATTAGAAAACCACTTCGTACATACACAAAACGAGGGTCAAGAACAATACCAAAATGTTTTTTGGTTTTCTCATGCAGATCATACGAAAATAATGTGATGAGAACCGCTATTAATATTACACTAATAATCCATCCAACTCACCCTGCAACGAAAGAAAAAGCATTAATAGTGATAGGCGTTGGGATTCTCGCCCAAGGCAAAACAAGACCAATTGCCACACAGACAGCTCCGAGAAAAACGAGCTTGAGGCTAAGTGAAGAATGCCAGAAGAAATTCCACACAAGGTCGAAAATACGCACAATCATCATATGATGAATTCCTCGACGAGAACGAAAATAAGAAGACATATATGTGCGATTTTATACTGATAAGACACAAAGAGTAAAGAAGATTGCATTGACTACGAAATGGTTTCATCGTATACTACAGAAACTATGACGAATGAAAGGCCAAATACTATTGTTATCATCGTGCTTCTTTTAATGAGCCTTGTAGTGACATTTTTTGAGGCATTTTATAAAGGTTTTATCGCTCTTGCAACAGGTACTATACAGCCTCTCAGGCAAACAAGACTTCTCAGAATATGGCATTGGGCTGCCCTCGATGGACCGAGAAGATTTTGGAAATCACCCACTTGGTATCATGCAAGTAGAAGTCTGGCAACGCTCGTGGAAGTCATAGTATACCCGAAGAAAAAATAACTAATTATCTTGCTTTTTATTGGTTAATTCTACAATATTATCTATGCGCAAAAATACTGGTTTTACCCTCGTGGAAGTCCTTGTCGCTGTCGCATTGACAGGGATGATACTCCTGACGGGATACAGTGCATTTCAAAAAATTATGCAATCACAATGACGACTCGGAGCAATAATCGATGTCCAGAAAAATCTCTTTTATACTAATGAAAAAATGGCTGCACTTATCCGTGCTGGTGGAACCATAGATTACGAAGAATATTTCAATCGAAGAATGTTGGGATATGGAAGAACAATGGCTAATAATATATTTACTTTCACAAATCTTTCACATTTTGGAAATGGAAATGTAGCTAGTAAGCCTCCAATATATTTTTGTGGTGTATCTGGATGAGATGATGGTGAGGGATGTATGGCGACAACATCGGATATTCTTTTTAATTCATCGCTCTATCCGCCAACCCCACCTACTACTATTTCTACTAATTATCGTTTCACATCAATTCCCCCCGAACATCAACCCTACGGTCAATATGCCGCATTGGCTTTTAACTATCTTGATTTAGCAGGATTCCCTATGCCGATTAAGCTTCCTCCTATCTTAAAAACTGGAGGAAATACAATACAAATATTTGATAGAACCGTAGGTACATTGGCAGCAAAAGATCCTCTTAATGTCTGACTTCCAGAACTCTACCTTATCAAAAAAAACATCGATAATACATATACTCGCACTTATTTTCGTCATGTATATGTTCAAGATCCATTTCCTGGTGTACCGAGTTGTAACCCAACAACTTCCAGTGGAATGACTGGTTGTTTAGGAAAAATACAAATGACTAAACTTCAAGGTTGTGACACAGTATGAACTCCTGACGGTATTATTGATGCGTGGATACCTGATTCAGACTTTGCTATCTGAACTGTAAACTGTCCTACGGTTGCCACAGATATTTATAAATCAGCTCTTGAAACTGCTATTCCTTGACCCACTCCTCCTTCAGCGAGCGCAAACCTCAAATGGGTCGATGTAACTGCACCTGATATGAATGTAATTCGTGCCACATTTTTGCCAAGCCCACTGAAAATACCAGCCTTGATGAGCGGATCTGGTGATTCTGCCAAGTCACCCAGTGTATCTGTTTACTTAGAAGTACAACTCAGTACAAAACTCAGAAATAAATCTTTTATTAGTACTAGTAAAAATTATCCTCGTACCCTTATTACTACCTATGACCTCTCGGAATAATCCTATCACATCCTCTCAGGGTTCTGCCCTGATTGTTACCATATTATTGGTAAGTGTGCTGCTGTGAGCGGCGCTTATACTCCTTCAGCGTATCATACCTTATGCCAAGAGTGTTCGCTCAATGCATGATGCATCTCAGGCATACTATGTCGCTCGTGGCCAAGTAGATTTGGCACGTTTAAATTTCCTATATTCTTCCGGACAACCCATTGTCCTACGAATACCTTCCTTTTTTGGATTATTAAGCGCAGATACATTGAATAATACTACCATTACTATAAAAAATAAAAGAGATGATATAGCAACTGGGAGAACTAACCCTAGCAATGGAGATATCTCATGACAAGTAGTTGGTGAAGTAGAGACCTCTCCTGGTTCCGGTATAAAAAATATCAGCATTGCTCTTCCTTTTGTTAATTTGACTACTCATAATGCACTAACAAATATTCCAGCAGCATATACTATTAGTAGTAAGTCATCTCAGAATCCACTCAAAATTAAACTCTTCTCTACAGATACCACTGTGGTAAAATTTGGGACCAGCAAGTCAAACAATGCATATCATACGCTTAATCCGAAAAATGCTGGAGGACTGAGATTTGATTTTAGGTGAGTAAAAACAAATGATCCTGCTCGACCCTTCGCCTTAATACTACAATTCTCGGCTTTGAATCTGCCCAATAAAACCATTACTCTTAAAATGCAATATTTTTCAGGTGCCTCCACCGATCCTGTGAAAACTTTTACTGAGGAATATGCTCTTACGGATAATGGTGATTTAAATCTAACAACAAATGGGGGCATCGGCAACATTCAGTTAATAGAGCCAGGTGGAACTGTAGATTCCCCTCCTGGTACTACTTTTGGAGATTTTATACTAAATAATGATTGTTCTGCGGCAACTATATGTAGCCTTTCTTTTATTCTTAGTTGAACCAATTCACCGGTGGATTTTCAGCTCGTCTCTTCTACTGGCTCGTCTAACTCTATACCAATCCCTGATCTCAATGCAGTGGTTATAGGAGATGGGCTCTCAAAAAATAATCTCTATTACCAGAGAATTATCAACTTAATACCAACGCCGCAGGATATATAAGAGATATCTTTGATATATTTAAAAAAACCCATCTTTTAAAAAAGATGGGTTTTAGGCAGAATACTTAATTAAATATCCAGATTTGCTACGCTCTTCGCTCGAGACTGGATAAATCGTCGACGTGGAGGTACTTCTGGGCCCATGAGGACACGAAATATTTCGTCAGCTGCCTCAGCATCTTCGATAGCGACTCGAGCCATCACACGACGAGTAGGATCCATAGTTGTCTCCCAGAGTTGTTCAGGATTCATCTCTCCGAGACCCTTATAGCGTTGAATACCTTCACTTTTGACATCATTTTTCTCAATAATAGCGAGTTTTTCTTCTTCATTGTAGGCATACCATGCTTCACGACCTTTAGAGAGTTTATAGAGTGGTGGTTGAGCAATATAAAGATAGCTGGAGTCAATAAGCGGACGCATAAATCGGTAAAAGAATGTCAGAAGAAGGGTACGAATGTGCGCCCCATCAACATCTGCATCTGTCATGATAACAATACGATGATAACGAGCTTTTGAAATATCAAATGTATCTCCAATACCACAACCAATGGCAGTAATGAGATTTTTTATTTGTTCATTAATAAATATCTTATCGATACGAGCTTGTTCCGTATTGAGGATTTTACCACGAAGAGGTAATATTGCCTGAAATTCCCGATTACGACCTTGTTTTGCAGATCATCCCGCAGAATCTCCCTCGACGATATAAATCTCTGATTTTGAAGGGTCCTTTGAGGCACAATCGGCCAGTTTTCCTGGAAGGGTCAACCCTTCGAGAGCACCCTTTCTGATAATCGTCTCACGAGCTGAGCGAGCCGCCATACGAGCACGACTTGCAAGGAGACATTTTTCAATCACAAATTTCGCTGATTTTGGCTGTTCATTGAGGAAATCAAGAAAATTCTCGGCAAAAGATTTGTCGACAATACCGCGCACTTCGGAGTTACCAAGCTTGTCTTTGGTTTGTCCTTCAAATTGTGGGTCTGCTACTTTGACAGAAATAATGGCTGTCAGTCCTTCTGCCACATCCTCATTGGTGAGATTTGTATCTTTTTCGGTGAGATAATTCTTCTCTCGAGCATATTTATTAATCGTTCGAGTAAGAGCTGTGCGAAACCCTGTCATATGAGTACCGCCACCTGGTGTAATCACGTTGTTTACGAAGCTTGTCAGATGCTCATTGTAGTCATCTTTTCGATACTGGAGAGCGATTTCGACAACAACATTGTCCATTGTCTTATCAGTCCAAAATATATCACCGAGCGTATCATGATGTCGATTGAGATAGGTAATATATGAACGAAGGCCTCCTTCAAAAAAGTAGCGAATTCTATCTTCCTTCCCAGCACGCTCATCGATAGCTGTGAGAATAATCCCTTTTGTGAGATACGCTCGCTCACGGAAATCTTTTTTGACATAGGAGAAATCAAAGACAACATCTTCAAAAATCGTACTGTCTGGCCAAAATTGAATCATAGTTCCATTTGGATGGTCGGTTTTTCATTTATTTTCCACAGGACCATTAGGCTTTCCCCTTTCGTAGGTCTGGATATATTCAATGCCGTCCCTCCATACAGTTGCCTCCGTTCTTTCAGAGAGAGCATTGACGACAGAAGCACCTACTCCATGCAGACCTCCAGAAACTTTGTATCCAGAATTATCACCACCAAACTTTCCCCCAGCATGAAGAACGGTCATAACCGTTTCCAGCGCTGAAACACCTGTTTTTGCATGAACATCCGTCGGGATACCTCGACCATCATCGATGACGACACAGCTGCCATCTTCGAGGAGTTTGAGAGTAATATGCTTACAATATCCAGCCAACGCTTCATCGATGGAGTTGTCGACAATTTCTTTGACACAGTGATGTAATCAACGACTATCTGTCGAACCAATGTACATTCATGGGCGCTTGCGGACAGCTTCAAGTCCTTCGAGGACTTGAATCGAACTCGCTCAGTAATTTTCTTGAGACACGGGAAAAAAGTTAAAAGTAGGAAGTATGTTTGAAGTATATAAATTCTTGACTCAGTTAAAGAAAATATACCCAGAGAGTATAGTGTTTCTTTGGATTTTTCAAGTAAAAATAGCCCATAATAGTCTTTTTTAGGAATAGAAAAGGTCTTGCCATTTCTCTTTAGCATTTTTTAAGAGAAAATCAATATTAGCACCTACACCATTTACGTGCTAAAAAGATTTGCAATTCAAAAAAAGTTTGCTATACTGAGTGGGTAGAAAAGAAATTTTCTGTCTTACTTTTTATTTTTTTATCTTTATTTTATGGGAAAAATTATCGGTATCGATCTCGGAACCACCAACTCTGCTGTTGCATTTATGGAAGGTGGTGAGGCAAAAATTATTCCAAATGCAGAAGGAAATCGTACGACTCCTTCGGTTGTTGCGAATAAAAAAGGTGAAATAATCGTCGGAACACCTGCAAAGCGTCAGGCAGTTACTAATCCAAAAGAAACCATCTTCTCAGCAAAGCGTTTCATTGGTCGTAAACGAAGTGAAGTTGATAATGAGGTTATTAATGCGCCTTACGAAGTTACTGCTGGTCCAAATGGTGAGTCACTTATCGCTTTTAATGGCAAAGCAACTCGTCCGGAGGAAATCTCAGCATATGTTCTCATGAAACTCAAGGAAGACGCTGAAAAATATCTCGGAGAAAAGGTGACAGAAGCAGTCATCACGGTACCTGCGTATTTTAATGATGATCAAAAACAAGCAACTATCAATGCTGGTAAGATTGCTGGACTTGATGTCAAACGTATTGTCAATGAACCAACGGCTGCAGCGCTTGCATATGGTCTGAATAAAAAGAAAGATGAAAAAGTTGCTGTCTATGACTTCGGAGGAGGAACATTTGATGTGTCTATTTTGGAAATCGGAAGTGAAGGGACTTTTGAAGTACTCGCAACCAATGGTGACACACACCTCGGAGGTGACGATTTTGATCAGAGAATTTTTGAATATATCATCTCTGAGTTTCAAAAAGACCAAGGTATCGATCTCAAAAAAGATCCAATGGCTGTTCAGAGAATTCGTGATGAAGCCGAAAAGGCAAAGAAAGAACTCTCATCTGCGACAGAAACAGAAATCAACCTGCCATATATCACGATGGATGAGAGTGGCCCAAAAAATCTGCTTATCAAACTCACTCGTGCAAAATTTGAAGAACTCGTGAGTGACCTCGTAGAGCGCTCTATCGAGCCATGCCGCAAAGTCCTCTCTGATGCTGGTCTTCAGGCAAACCAAATCGATGAAGTCATCCTCGTCGGAGGTTCGACACGTGTCCCACTTGTATTAGCAAAGGTTGAGCAATTCTTTGGTAAAAAGCCAAATGCGAGTGTCAATCCTGACGAAGCTGTCGCTATCGGTGCAGCAGTGCAGGCTGGTATTATATCTGGTGATGTCCGTGATGTCCTCTTGCTCGATGTCGCACCACTGTCTCTCGGAATTGAGACACTCGGTGGTGTCATGACACGAATGATTGAGCGAAATTCGACTATTCCAACCAGTAAATCACAAGTCTATTCGACAGCACAAGACAACCAACCAAGTGTCGAGATTCATGTCCTCCAAGGAGAACGTGAGATGGCGGCAGATAATAAATCTCTCGGGCGATTTATTCTCGAGTGAATTGTGCCAGCACCTCGTGGTGTACCGCAAGTAGAAGTCACTTTTGATATCAATGCTTCTGGTATCCTTTCTGTGTCTGCGAAAGACAAAGGAACTGGGAAAGAACAAAAAATCACTATCCAAAATAGTGGTGGTATGAGCAAAGAAGAAGTAGAAAATCTCGTCAAAGAGGCAGAAGCAAATCGTGCAAAAGACCGAGAAAAGAAAGAAGGTGTCGAAGCAAGAAACCTCGCTGATTCCCTCATTCATCAAGGAGAAAAGACACTCAAAGACAATGCTGAAAAAATCCCAGAAGATGATAAAAAGACAGCTGAGGAAAAGATCGAGGCTCTCAAAAAAGTCCTCGAAAATGACTCTGCAAGCAAGACGGACATTGAAGCTGCGAGCCAACCACTCAATGAAATTATGATGAAAATCGGGCAAGCTATTTATGCCACTCCTGGTGCAACAGCCCCAGAAGATGATGGCGTCCGTGTCAAAGATGCTTCAGAAGATTCTTCATCAAATAGTGATGAAGGACCAACAGTTGAAGCTGAAGTCGAGGAAGAGAAATAATCACCAGTTATCCATAAAAAAATCCTCTGAGAAATCAGAGGATTTTTTAGATAGTTTTGGTCCACTGCCCAACATCCTCACCTCTTCATATCATCTCTCGAATCTTGGTCGCTGAGATATCAATGGTTGGTACTATCCAGTCAGTGTGGATATCGTGTCGTGTGCAAATATCTCGTACCCATTCATTGCCGGTAAATAAGACGCTATTATGAGGAATAATCTCCTTGAGTTGTTTACACCAAATATCATCATCTGGCACATCTGGGAGAGGGTAAATAGTGATTCTGCTGAGGAGTTCTTCGGGGATATTTTCAGCAATGATAGAGAGTCGCTCAGGATAACTCCATGGATTTTCTTCAGTACCTGAAACATTTGAAGACCCAATAATCAAGGTCATGGTTGGATAACTCTCAAGAATTTTCTCAACAATACTCCTATGCCCAACATGGAAAGGTTGAAATCGTCAAAGAAAGACAGCAATTTTCATAGGAAAACTATAGTGTAAATACTATCACCTCTGGTTCGGCATTGAGACGGTATTCAAATCCCTTAGAATCCCCCATACCCGTCGAGACATACAGTTTCCAGTTCCCAGTATCGCTATATTTTCCATTTGGTCAATACCAACCCTTATATCGTCCATGGCGAGTCTTACACACCCGAAGACCGAGCTTCCAAAGAACAGGAACATCAAACATGCCTCCATGGGTATGTCATGCAAGGAACAGTGTTGAATGCTGAAGTGTCTCATTGGTTTCATCAAGTCTCTGAAGAAGAAATTCAAGACCATCTGGATTGTGGACAAGGACAATATTGCAATTAGTCTTTTCTGCATTGAGTGAATCAATATAATTGTCCATCAAGATATCTCTGTCATTTTTGTCCATGGTATGAAGTTCATCAGCAAGTGTATGGATGCCATGGATTGCCAAAATCGCTCCGTCAATGTTGACATGTTGGACATCCTCAGGAGCTTCTAGCATCGTAATATTCTGGTGGTTCTCAAGATGCTCCCGTATGACAGGAAAGGAAATATTTTCTTCGTCATGATTACCAATAACTCCAAATTGTTGGTAGTCTGAGAGTCAGCGAAAAAGGTGGTCAGAAACTGTACGATAATTGTCTATTGATGTCTCCCCTCCTCCAGAAGCACTACAGACAAAATCGCCACCATGAAGAATTATTGTCTTATGTGGATCTGCCCCATCCAGAAGTACATGGATCTGTGTCGATATTTCTGTCGCAACGGTATCAATATTTCCCCCAATATGAGCATCGGTCAGGAAAAGAAGTTTCACCCCTTTGAGCACATCAGGAAGACCAGGAAAATCACACGATTCCTGTCTATATTGCATCGATTGTGCGCATTTTTTTGCGTTTTTCTTTTGTCCAGTCAGTGTCAATCACACTTCACACCCCACCTTGAGAATCAAGGCTCTTATTCGCTGGTATAGTGAAAGGGTAGGTGCAGGAGCAACTCATTCCATGATAAAACCATGATAAAAATTTCAAAAAACTAGACTCCGATATATCCTGCTAATCGCTTCATCACCTCATCCAGTCTTGTCTGCATCAGAGCATTACCGCGTCGTACTGGTTCAAAAAGTTCTTCATCAGAGAGCTTATTTAATTCTTCGTAAGCCTCTCGATACGGAGTAATAAATCGATCCAAAATCGTGTGAAGTTCTTGCTTTGCATGTCAGTAACCGTAGCCACCTGCCAGGTATTTTGCTCGAATCGTGTCAACCTCATCATGCGTTCCAAACATTTGTATCATCGCAAACACACTGCAGGTATCGGGATTTTTTGGATCATCAAGACCGAGAGAATCCGTCGGAATCGTGGCAATCTTTTTCTTCAAATCAGCCGAACTCTCAAACATGCTAATAGTATTGTTATAGGATTTACTCATCTTGCGACCATCAGTGCCAATAATCGTCGCCACCGCATCATCAATAATCGGTTTTGGTTCAATGAGAATATCTGCTTTGAAATGATGATTTACATAGCCAGCAATATCCCGTGCCATCTCAAGGTGTTGAAGTTGATCTTTGCCAACAGGGACCACGTCAACATCATAGCCGAGAATATCCGCTGCCATAAGAATAGGGTAGCTGAAAATTCCCATGTTTAATCCTTCATAGAAATCTTCTTTAGTTACTAAAGTTTTTGTTTCTAATTCTGCTAATTCTTGCTGACTTTTTTTGAAAGATTCTATTGCATACGCGCTTACATCTGTCGGTTCTAGCTCTTGGAATGCTGATACTCTACCTTGTCCAAAAGCAATTTCATGTTCATAAAAATCCTTCTTTTCTTCAAAAACCTTAAAGCTGTGCACGCGTCTCATTAATGCGTATGGCGTAAAACATGAGAGAATCCATGCGAGTTTTGGGATACCGACGATATCTGATTGTCGAAAAATAGTTACTTTGGTATCTCGACCGAGGACGGCGAGGTATGAAATCAATGCATTGCGAGTATTTTCTTGGAGCGTCTTACCATCTTTTATCGTCGTCAGAGCATGCAAATCAGGAATAAAAAGAGCGGTATCATATTTGCTCGCATTATCTCTCAGTGGGAGCATCGCTCCGAGGAGATTGCCGATATGTGGAAAAGTACCTGTGGGTTTGATACCCGTAATCATTCGTTTCATAAAATAAGTGTTGTGGGGATTATAAGGAAGTTTCAGAAAAAGACAAAATGAATGAAGGCAATAATACAGAATACAAAGTACAAAATTATGGAATTTATTTAAATTGTTCCCAGACAAATATTTCTTTCACTTTGTATTTTGTACTTTGTTTTCTATATTTCTCTCTCAAATACTTGCATTACACGAGAAAATAGACTATTATTTGTGAGTAAGACAGAGGTATTTATACTTTCTGTCTTACAATTTCTATCTTTTATAGCTATTGTATGTGAAAACCTCATCTCCATATCGAAGATTTCCGAATTAAAAAAGGACAAAAAGTGAATCTCAAAAAAATCAAAACAGACCATGTCGGTGGCTGGTTTGAGGAACTGGCTATGAAACAATTTGAAGAAAATCGTACCAAGATTATTGCCCTCCAGGACACACTCTATGCTGAGCACAAGCAATCTCTCCTAATCGTATTGCAAGCTATGGATGCAGCTGGTAAGGATTCAACCATTAAGATGGTCACACAGGGTATCAATCCTCAGGGATGTAGCGTCGTATCATTTAAACAGCCAAATACGACAGAACTCTCGCACGATTTCCTCTGGAGAATTCATCAAGAAACCCCACGAAAAGGTAAAATCAAAATCTTCAATCGTTCACATTATGAAGATGTAATTATTGCTCGAGTTCATAATATCGTCCCAAAAGATGTTATCAAAAAACGCTACACGCAAATCAATGATTTCGAATCTATGCTGGTCAATAATGGCGTAAAAATCGTCAAAATCATGCTCCATATCTCTCCAGAATACCAACTCGAGCGCATCAAACATCGCCTCCAGAAACCTGAAAAGGCATGGAAATTTCAACCAGGCGATCTCGAAGAACGCAAGTACTGGGATGACTACATGAGCGCTTTTGAAAAGGCTCTTGAGAATTGTAGTACCGATGAGGCTCCATGGTATGTCGTACCATCTGAGAAAAAATGGTTCCGCTATCTCGTCGTCAGTGAAATAGTGTTGAACGCTCTTGAGGAAATGAACCCAGAACTTCCAAAACCAACTTTTGATGCAAACATGCTGATGAATCCGGAGTTTATGAAGTAATAAAGCCATTTTTCATACAAGTCCCCCAAGATATTTTTGGGGGCTTTTTTGTGTTTTTCCTTTTCTGCATATACTGAAAGGGAAGTTTTATGCACACTCTTATTATCACAGCACATCCCAGCTCTCACGGCTTCACGCACGCTATTGCGACGAGTTACCAGAGTGCTTGTGAGGTTAAGTGATATACCACTGAGTTATTGGACCTCTATCAAACAGAATTAAAGATTGATTTTCTCCGATTTGAACAACAGAGTGATCTGAAACAACCGAATTCTATCCAAGAAGCACTGCAAGCAAAGATTACTGCAGCAGACGAACTCGTGTTTATCTTCCCAGTTTGGTGGGTGAATATGCCAGCTATTTTGAAGAATTTCTTTGATACTGTGCTTACCCCATGATTCGCATATCGATACAGAAAGGGGAAGATGTTTCCAAAGAAACTTCTCTCTGGGAAAAAGGCTCGTATTTTCTGTACCTGCGATGCCAAGGGGTGGATGTACTGGCTGATTGGCAATCCTCTGAGAATTATTTTGCAAGTAGGGACTTTGGGCTGGTGTGGTGTCAAAGTAAAAAGCTATACAGTCTTTGATCAAATGAGGAAAAGAACGCACGCAGACCGTGAAAATATGCTCAAAAAAGTCACTCGGATGGTTTCTTAACCCTCTTTATTATGGCTCATAGAAAACACATTCACTGTATTGGCATAGGAGGCATAGGACTCTCCGCTATCGCTCGATACTACTATTCCCTTGGCTATCGTGTAACTGGCACAAATCTAGGGCATTCTCCACTCCTAGACACGCTTGCATCAGAGGGGATTGAGATAGTAGAAAATGGCGCCATGATGATCGATCGCGAAACAACCAAAGTTATCTACACTGAAGCTATTATCGATGACGATTCCCTGGGGCTCAATGGAGTACGAGAAGCTCATCAGGCTGAAGTAAAAATGGCACAGTTTTATACTATTCCACTGCTCTCCTATCCAGAGGCTCTTGCTGAAGTGTTTGATACATTTCCTATTAAAATTGCTGTCGCTGGTGCTCATGGAAAATCCACTACTAGTGCGATGATGGGAACGCTTTTGCATGATAATAAATCACCTGCTACTACGATTACTGGCACTCTCGTCAAAGCATTTTGAGGCAAAAATGTCTGTGTAGAAGGAAATCAAATTATGACTATAGAGGCATGTGAATACCGCAATGCATTTCTCAATTACAAACCCGATATTGCCCTCATTACCAATATTGATCCTGACCATCTCGACTTTTTCAAAACAGATGAGGCCTATTATGCTGCTTTCGAGCATTTTATGGCACAGTCACGCTGTGTAGTGATGCTCGCCGATGAATACTCTCGCTTTCAAGAAATACAAAGTACAAAGAGCAAAATACAGAATAAAAAAAGTAATCAAACGCTTGTTCTCGTCCATGCAGATTATTTTGAGGTTATTGGAAACACCTACGGAGCTCTAGTAGTAGGAAAGTATACCTATCAACTGCCTCAGCTTCTCATACCTGGAGGACATATTCGTCTCGACGCGAGCCTCGCCTATACTACCAGCCAGCTTTTAAATATTGAACCAGAAGTAGCACAACAATCACTCCAGAACTATCCAGGGAGTTGGAGGAGAATGGAAATAGTAAAAAATACTCAGAATAATAATATTTTGATGAGTGACTATGGGCATCATCCAACAGAAATTCGTGCAACACTTTCAGCGCTCAGAAGTGCCTATCCAGACAAGAAAATTATTGTGCTGTTTGAACCCCATCAATACTCTCGCACTTACGATCTGAGAGAAGAATTTGCAACCAGTTTTTCTAATGCGGATATGGCCTACATTGTCGATATCTATGCAGCTCGTGATATCGATGAAAGGCGGGATATGATTACGGGGTCTGGGCTGGCTCAGATGATAGCCCAGAATACGCCATGCGAATATATCGGAACTCTCGATGATGCGGGGATAAAATTACAAGAACTCGAAAAAGAAACAACAGGGAATATACTGCTTCTCCTCGGTGCTGGAACTATTGATGAACTCAGGAATAAAATCTAAAATCAAAATAATACAAAATACAGAATGCAAAATTAAGGAATTTCTTCTATAAAAGCTTCCAACTTTTTGTATTTTGCTCTTTGTATTTTGTATTTAATAAAGAATATTGATGTTTATCTACGCCACAGCCAACCCGACTTCTGCTGGAATACGAGCCTCAATAGCCGCATACGTTCCTTTATCACCTTTTGGAATGCGAATAGAAACACGATCTCCTACTCGAGCTCGGATATAGGTTACCGCCGCTGGAAGGAGCTGATACATACCATCTTGAGAGACTACGATAAAATGATCTCCATCGCGGATAATGGTTCCCGTGCTTGTACTAAAAGGACCTTCCTTGATAATTTTATACTGCAGAGAGCCGTCTGCTTTAATAGTGCATTTGAGTTTACTGCCTTCTACAATTTTGGATTTACTCGCATAATTCGCAGGAACTGGATAGGTCTTTTTATCAGCGCCAATCATATCTTGACCATCAAAAATACCCTCAATAACCTGATCAGATCAATGTTTATAAACATGACCATCCGTTTCTTCATTGAGAAGTTCGGATTTTTTTTGCGTTTTGGGAGCTAAATGGCTCACGAGATTTTTGGCATGGCAGAGAGATTTCTCTGCGTTGTTGATGAGCTCCTGAAGAGCTTGCAATGAATTATTCAACGAATCGTTGTTTTGAGAAGATTTGGAAGGCATATAACGAATAGTACCCTTCTTTTTTTCCTCTTGCAACTTTTTGTATGTATTTCAGTCTTGTACGTTTTATATTGTATTGTATGATAGAGTTTTTGCTCTAGAAACAGCTATTTTATGAGAAAATCTGAAGACACCAAAGTAGGCATAATCCGAGAAATAAGAGAGGTGCAACAGGCATAGTCTGCATTTTTCTACCTGTAACAAGAAGTTTTATAAGAAAATACGCCGTTCCAACTACATAACCATACATGACAACATAGAGAAAATGATAGGGCCCCACAATTGCTCCTATTATAATACCCAAACGGATATCTCCACCTCATACCCATACTGGTCCATGTTCAAATACATTCAATGTAGGAAAATATTTATCAGCTCTCTTCTCCCCGAGAATGCCTTTTACTAGAAACCAGAGTGGAAAAATAATGGGCGATATTACTATGGGTAAAACATCCCTGTATTGCTTTTTTCGGAATGCCCCATAGAGAGCTGGAAGTATCATCTGAATCATATAAAAGAGCATCCCCGTAAGCGCCCCCACTAGTGCTACACCAAAAGAGGGGAGTAGTGTGACAATTGGATAATAAGCAAGAAAAATAAAGATGCAGATTATATATACCATAAGTGGCATACTGCATGAATCTGAGATGGTTCACAATCGCATGTCTTCAATGACCAAGAATGAAAGCCATGTAAGGAGTACAATATGGATAACTATTGATAGTATACCAAAACCAGCCAGAGAGAGTATCATGGCTGTTATCATCCAGAGAAATGCCATATACCACTCCAAAAGCCATATCCATCGAGGAATAACTGCTCTGCAAGTACGACATCTACCAGACTGAAGAAGGTATGAAATAAGTGGTATCAGTTCATACCACTGAAGTATCTTTTTACAACCCATGCAATGGCTTCTGCCAGTCCAGAATGATCGATGAAAACCACTCTTCTCGAGAAGAACAGCAGAAAAACTCCCCATGCATGCGCCGAGGAAAAAGATACCAATGAAGAAAAAAAGAAGCATAAAAAATTAATACAAAGTACAAAGAGCAAAATACAAAATGAAAGATTAGGTGTTTTCTTTCAGATTATTTTCTGTAGTAAGTTTTATCTTGGCTAGTATACGAATTATCTCTTCACAATCATCTTTAAGTTGAGAGGCATTCTGTTGTGTCAGTGAGGATTTCTGAAGCAATTCAATCCAGTAACGCGTTTCGTTCGCTTCCTTATATGAAATACAAATTTTAGAGAAGAAATCTTTTTTTGACTGTGATGAGTTTGCTTCAGCAATATTAGCTCCTATACTCGTTCCAGATCGCAAGAGTTGTTTAGAAAGAACAAATTCTCATTCTTTTTGCAATGCTTGATAGAATTTGATACAGGAGAGTGCAAAATCTTCAGATTTTTGGGTGATAATATTTTCAGCCATAAATTTATTAAATAAGTTCTTTTTTTGTATTTTGCTCTTTGTATTCTGTATTCTATACTTTATATCTAGGAAAGTGTGTGCCCTGCTTTATCTTTTATAGTGATTTTCTTTGCTTCTGCCTGACGATTAGCAACAAACTGTTGAGCAATCATAAATATCGTACCGATCAGCCAATAGAGACCAACTCCAGCAGGGAATTTGAATGCAAACCATGCTGCCATCGCTGGGAATATATAGATCATCATACTCTGCATTTTTTGCATATCAGGCATGGTATCATCTTTTGGTTTTTCCACAACAATAGGAGCTTTTTGTGCTTTGATTTTTCGCTGAGCAAGCCACATTTGGATGAATTGAAGCCCACCAGTAGAAAGTCAGAGAATAATACCAACGGCTCCGCCTTGTTTATCGAGATGCATACCATAAAAGTCAGGATTGGGCATAATATTTCTAAAGTTTTGAAGCCAAGCAATATTATAGAGATGTGCGAGATTGACTGGTGAAGAGATATTGAGAACAACCTGGTAGAGTACAATAAGAATAGGGATTTGAACAAATATCGGTAACAGTGAACCAAAAGGATTTACGCCTTCTTTTTTATAGAGTTCCATGGTCTTCATACCAATAGTTGCCTGATCACCTTTATGGGCTTCTTGTATAGCTTTCAGTTTTGGCTGGATAGCCTGCATACGACGCTGTCATACGAGCATATGTTGCTGTGGCACGAGGAGAATAAGACGAATCAGTATGGTAATTGCAACAATTGCTAGACCGAGACTATGTCCTGGAAAAATCAGAATCAATGTCGCAAAAAGATTGTAAACAGGGTTGTAGAAAATGGTTCGAAAGAAAAGACGAACCCAACCAGCGTGATCGATAGACACAGTAGCTTCAGAAGTAACTTTCTCAGGATTAGTATAGGTAAACCTGAGTGTAGCCGCCTCTGTCAAAACAGAAAATGTCTCCTGCATAGCAATAATATCCTCTCGAGTATTTCAGAAAAGCGGAGTCGTACTGTGAGCTGGAACTGCTATGACACGACAAAACCCTTCCAGACTATTTGGACGCGTCACACCATTGACTGCCAGTTGCATATCAGCACACACATCAACCGTAATGGCTGCTTCTGTCCCATTTACCATAGAGACAGTCGGTGTTTTTGGAAGAACATATGATGAAGCTTCTGTAATAATACGGACTGGTGCTAGTACTGCAGGCTTCGGCTTATTAAACATATTAATAGTCAGCGAGACTAAGAAAATGACATAGACAACGAAGAGAATTTTTCTAGTGGATTTCATAGTGGATATGATAGGAAAAAATGAATTAAAACAAGGTAAAAAGTAGATGAATTATGCTCTAGAAATACAAAAATACAAAACGCATTGTACAAAATGAAGGATTTTTTCATTATTATCTCCAAAAACTATTCTTTCGCTTTGTATTTTGCTCTTTGTATTTTGTATTAAAGGACGAATTATTTTATTCCAAGGCTCGTTCGTCCCCCCAATGCTTTCTGAAATACATCGAGAGCATCTGGGATTATTGCTGCTTGGACCGCTGAATCGGTCAGTTTGAGTCCTTTTTTGAGAACAAAGACACATTGTGCTCCTCGGAGTGTCATATTTTCAGAATTTGCCATCGCTGTTTTGAGTTCTGGCAAAAGCGCATCATACATCATACGACGATATCTATTTCTCCAGACGGAACGCTTATCGTGTTTACGAGAAATACTGATGGCCATACGAAAATAGGCCGAACGAGTATCGGAGACAATCGTCAGTGTCCATAGGCGTCAAAAAAAGGGCCTTCATCGTTTGAAGACCCTCTCTATTTCATAATCACGGAGTCTATATTTACTCGCAATCATTGAGAAAATTATGATTTAGCTATGATATGGAACTTTGGATTTCCTTTGACTGATTTGAGACGAATAGCGTATGCAGGAGTCAATGAATGACGACCTTTTTGACGACGACGTTTGAGGACATTTCGCCCATTAGCAGAGACTGATCTCTTGAGGAAACCATGAGTTCGAAGACGTTTTCGCTTCTTGAGTTTTGCGAGCATAATAAAAAATTAACCAACGAGAATACCAAGATAATATGAAAAAAAATAATAAGTCAACTCGAATAAGAAGACAGAATTTAAAATAATACAAAAGACAGAATACAGAGTACAAAATGAAGGAATTTGTTTTATAATTGGTTCCCGGGTAAATACTACCACCACTTTGTATTTTGCTCTTTATACTTTGTATTTGAGCAAAGAACTTCTATGCTTATTTCAATTTTATACTCTGTATTTTGTATTATCAATAGGTCTTGTGCCTTATCTCTGGTACCACTTTTTCTTTTTCTTCATAGCAAAGAAAGCTACTACTATACCGGAGAGAAGAGCAAAGAGAATAAGAGCAGTTGGAGTAGATGACGAGGATGTCTCGTTAATAGCCATGGGTTCTCGAGGCGTTTCTGGTAATCCCTTTTCATCTTGTACTTTGTATTCTATTTTTTGTATTTTTTCTGGAGCTGCATTGAGGGTAGGAATTGTTTCTTCTGTAGGAATAGGCGCAGCTTCTGTTTTTGGAGTTTTAGAAACGACAGGAACTTTGGAAATTTTAACAACTTTTTTTGCTACAGAACAACCAAGTGTTTTAAATGTTCCTTCTGTTGATACATCTTCAGCCTGAACTCGATAATAATATTTCTTACACGCGAGAAGTCCACCAATAGTTTCTGTATGAACCGATTGAGGTTCTGTTGAAATACTGTGATCATATTCTGTCGTCAAACCGTATTCAATAACAGCATGAGTATCAATATTAGTCGAAAAAGTAAATACTGCCTGGTGCGCACTCGGAGCAACAGCAATATCGGAAAGAGAAATAGAGGCTGTAGGAGCGACGGGAGCACTGTTGAGAAGGGGAATGCCTTGTTCAGCTGTCCCGGACGTCACAGGAAGGCTCTTGCCAGGAGTACTCACCGTCTCAACTTGAGCGAGACAGAGAGAAGTCGTCAATGCGATGATGGCGCTTGTAGAGAGGATTTTCTTGATCATACAGGGAAGGAAAAGAAGTAAACATATCTATCCTATCACATCTGAAAATGAATTGCAAATTAAAACCCCGGGATTTGGGCTGCCTTCAATCCCGGGGTTAATTTTGAGAGCTACTCCTCATCGATATCCACATAATCCCCAATAGTCACATCTTCCAACAACACTACCCGTGGTAAATGGGGTTCAATAACGCCCTCAACGAGCTCATGATACGAAGTCCAAGGCCAATCCCGAATATCAGTCACGAGTTCATGTTTGATAGCATTGTAGCAGACATAGGACATACAGCGAGCGATATCTCACTCATCTTCGAGAATTTTCGCATGAAATCGCCCCTCAAAAAACGGTCAACGAGGAAATTCTTCTTTATATTTTGTCTTAGCATACATAGTGTAGGCGAGTTCTAGCTTGTGCATAAAGGCAGAGATACCTCCAGTTTGAGACCCTTGAAGTTCCTGAAGACCGGTCTCAATCTGGGAACTGAGGATCAGATGAAAATGATTCGGTAATAAGCAAAAAGCATGGAGATGAATATGTAGGTGTTCGTCCAGTAAAAACTGCACCCGCGCGGTAAAACGGGCAAAGTCAACATCAGAAAAGAAGATTCGTTGTTTCCCAAAACCACGATTAAACACATGATAAGGAAACCCTGTATAAAACTCATGTCGATGATTGCTCATGGAGATATGATAGGTAAAGAAAAGAGAAAAACAAGCACCTCCGTGTGAGACCGGTCTTAGCTCGCGGGCAGCCAAAGACCGGTCTCGGGTTTGGCATCAAAAAACCCCTCTCCGTAAGGAAAGGGGTTTAATGATCACGTAACTAAGCAATGTATTAACCGAAGTTAAAACTAATTGTTGATAGTAGAAGTGAAGGTATTTGGATATCCGAGGATATTTGTAGTACCTGTTTGAGCAACAACTGCACCACTTGCGATATCAGTCCAGCTAAATGCTGCACCAGTAGCAAGAGATGTAGAGAGAGATGTGCTACCAGAGACACCAGCCGTAATAGCCGTTACAGGAACGAATACACGGAATGTCTGAGATGTACCAGCTGGAATCAAGTAACCACCTGTGAAGGTAATAGTTGATGAACCACCTGTTGCAGCGAGAGCAAGACTAGTAGTTGTGATTGGGCTATTATCAGCCTTTGTCACAAATACAGAGTTAGCAGCTGTAGCTACAGTAGTAGAAGCACCTCCAACACCGACAGTGATTGGGAGTGAGTTCAATTGAAGATCACCCTTAGCATCAGCTGAAACAGTGACGTCGATAGCTTCGATATTACCAACAGAGACAACAACACCGCTAGGCTTAACTACAGTAACTGTAGGTTTAGAAGCGACGAGAGTCATAGTATTAGCAACAACACCACCAACACCGATAACAGTTCCACATGATCCGAGAGCAGCAGTACAGATAGTAGCTGTAGTACCTCCGCTTGTATACTTCGCGTAAGCGAGAGCAAGAGCAGCAGTAGTACCAGAAGCAACACCATTTGTATTGTCTACATTAGAGTAAGTAGGATTTACTTCGATTGAGAGACCTGAACCACCTTGTGGAACAGCGAGACTCAAACCAGTAAGATATGCTACACCACCAACAACTGGAGCAGAAACAGTTCCAACTCGGATACTAGAGATAGCATCACCACCTGTAACAGTGAACTTGAGTTCAGAGACAGTAGCGGTTCCACCAGTAGAAGTGAGTTTGAAGATGTTCTTTGATCCGTCTACGAAACCACCTGCAGCAGCGATGAATTGAGCATTGCTAGAAGCATTAGCGGTAAATGTAGGAACAGCGACAGTACCATTTCCAAGAGAAATAGTCTGACCTGAGATAGGACCAGCAGAAGATGTGATATTTGAAGTAGCACCGAGAGCTGATACAGAGAGAGCAGCAACGATGTTAGATCCAGTAGCAGAACTTGTATCAGCAAAGATATCAATAGTCTTAGTAGCTCCGGGAGCGAGCGTGAAGTCTACAGAGAATGTATTTGAAGCCTGTGGTTGAACAGGAGTAGATCCAGATCCACTTGTTTCAGAAGTCTTAAGACCTGAGAAATTAGTAAGAGCTGTACTACCTGAGAGACCAACAGTCAATGATGTTACACGAACGCCTTCTGAAGTACTTTGATTTTGGAGAACGAATGAGCCAATCTTAGCAGCAGTGCTGTTTGGACTAATGCTTGTATTCGCATAACCAGAATTCTTTGATACAGAGAGGACACCTGTTTGGATAGTAAGACCGTTACTAGATGGAGTTGGGATTGAACCGAGAGTTGATTTAGAACTCACACCTTCAGCAGCACCACCAGTAATACCAGCAGACACAGTACCTGCAGTATAGTTAATACCTGTAGTAGTTCGGAGATCAGCACGTATTTCAAGAGTACTATCTACACCAGCTGGAACGATAAGTTGAGAACCGAGATTAAAGGTGAGAGCACCTGAAGTCCAATTCTGTTGTGTACCAACTTGTGAACCATTAAGGAAGAGAGTTACATTCTGGAAACCAGCAAATGCAGGAGTAGGAAGAGTAAGAACTGGGAGAACAGTAAGAGATGTTACTTTCACATCTTCACCGTAACCATGAAGCTTAAATTTCGCAATAGTAGCATTGCTAGACCCTCCTGTGACATTTGTCATAGCAGAGAATGTAGGATCTTGAACAGCAGTGAATGTACCAGCACCAATGATAATAGTACCACCTGTACTAGCTGCAAATGGAGAGAGAGCTACGTTGACTCCTACCTGTGGGTCATAGACCATAAGGTCTGAAGCCTGTTGGAGAGAGACAGAGAAATTGTAGCTAGAACCTCGGATAATATCAGCTCGTACTTCGACAGTATGAGAACCAGTAGTAAGATCTACTGGAGCAGCAGTCATATCAAATGAGATGTAATTAGAACCATTAGTAGCCACGAGTTCAGCAGCAGGACCAGTCTTAACACCATCAACATAGAGACCTATATTTTCAAGTGCATCAGATGGAGCAGAGCCAGCGATACGGAAGTTAGCAGCCTCGAGCTTAAGAGTTCGAAGATTAACTTGAACTGCTTGTCTCCAGACAACGTAACCAGATGTACCAGCGTTAACTGTAGCACCAGCGACAGATTGACCTCCACTTAAACCAACAGTTGCGAGAGTAGAACCGCTTGCGATTTGGAAGAGGTTACCAGTCACATCAACTGGAGCGAGATTGTTAGAGTCAACCTTAGCATTTGTAACAGAGATAGCAACTGATTGAGTTGAAGAAGAAGAAGCAACGTCAGCACGAACTGAGATAGTTCGAGATCCGCTGACTGCGATGTCTAGATTGTTCAATGTAATGTCGCTATTTGTGTTAAATGAGTAACCATCAGTGAGACGAGTTGCGCCATCATAGAGGTAAACATTAGTAAGGGTGTTCTGATCAGAGATACCAGTTCTATGAAGAACGAGTGTCTTAACAGTACCAGTACCAGTAAGCTTAATATCGAGCAGTTGAGCCGTAGCTTGACCTGCAACGATAGTACCATTTGGCTGATTAGCAGCAGCAGAAACCACTACATCACCAGTAGTAGTAGTGCCTGTACCAGTTCCAGTTCCAGTACCTACACAGAGGTCTGGGAAGAGAGAACAAAGTACGTCTTCATTAGAAGTATCACCACAAGTAGAGTCTTCCATAGCGGTAGCTACATAACGGAAAAATTCTCCTCGAGTTGCAGCAGCTGTACCATTGAATGATGCAGCGTTAGCGATAATACCTGCGTCAGCAGCGTATTTTGCAACACCAGAGACTGATCTGTCAGTAACAGTCGCACAAGAAGATTTGAGAGCAAATAACATTGCTTCATACTTAGTGAGATTGTCTTTTGGACGGAAAGTTGTGTTTGCAGCGTTTGTGAGTCCAGCCTTAGCAGCGAGCTCAGCAGCGCGACATACCCAAGCTTCTGAAATGTCAGAGAACTTACCTGCGCAAGTATAATCTGATACTGGTGTACTTGGAATGATTCCAAGTGCCTTAGCAGCAGTACCTACACCTTCTTGACGAAGGAGAGTTTCACCGAGTCGATAAGCAGCAGGATGTGCTGATTGATCAACGATAATGCCTGCAGTAGCGAGCTTGTTAGCAGCAGAGAGGTCTGTGTAAGATGCAGCAAGTGCATTTGGTACAAGACTCAAAGCGATACCTCCAAGAGCGAGAACTGCGACAATTTGTCGTAATGTCTGTCTCATAGAAAAAAAATAAAAAATAAAATTGACCGCGAACATTTTCATCAATGTCACAAACTCATGCCGTCACTCTATACTTATGTGTCCTCGGAGTAACTCTGCAGTATATCGAGAGCTTCCTCAGAGAAGAAAGTGGTGATTATTTCTGTAAACACATTCTACTGGAGTGGGGGTAGAGAGCGTATCCATCGACGTCATAAAATGTACACGAACAATCGTGCGCCTATAGTAGTCTATATTTGGGTGGTTGCAAGGGGTAGACAGGGTGTTTAGATCATTCTTCACAAAACTCGACATGGCGAATGTGTGTCTATTTACCTGACGAGCTCAATCAGGGAACGGATATCTGCGTCAAGACGGGAAGGAGTAAAATACTCTCTTTGATGACAAAAATTCACATTCGACACCCTTTTGTGAAGCATTCTTTGTTGTATAAAATATGTGATCGCTGGGGCAATATCGCTTTCTGAATCGATAAGTTGTGCCATAGGATGGCGTGAACTGTCAAGGAGTACTGTCTCTCGTGCGCCTCATCTGTCAAAAATTATGGTCGACAATCCTGCGATTTGTGCTTCCAGACTAGCCATACCAAATGCGTCTATCGTGGACAGGTAGAGAGCAAGTATGTCATTTTCTGTCATTTGTATCTCTTCGAGGATGCCATCATGATAGGGAACCACGGTTGCTCCTTGCTCGATAAGCCAATTTTTCAGTGACCCTTCACCTGCGATAAGAAGCTGAATATGGGTATTATTGAGTTGTTTCCATGCAGAAACCAGTTTATCAAGCCCTTTCCCTGGCTCTAGTCGACCATGCGTAAAGAGAGTTACTGGATGAGTTGTATCATAGTCATGCTGTACTGGTGGTATTTCCGCAGTAGTAATAACTGGATGGATAACGATAGATTTTCTTCAACAATATTTTTCCAAACAAAACGCAGCATAGTAGCTGGTAGCCACAAGGTGTTTCACTCTTGGCAGAATCATGTGCCGTTCCAGGAATCATTTCCAGGTTTTTAGAGAGAAAAGCGCAGCAATTTTGTCCTTTGTATTTTGTCCTTTGTATTTTGGTTGGTAATACCATGGTATATGATGATGCCACCAAATCAAAGTGAGCAATTGGTGATACCCAGAAAAAAACGAAAAAGTTTTCCCCAAGGCTCCAACTATCTGCATCGGAGGATTATGTGCGATGACGATGTCTACATGTCGAATGTCCCATGCTATTCAGATAATAGAGAAAATACGTGGAAAATTTGAACCAAAAAATCCCCAAAATGTGGGTCGTCTGTCGACTGTGTCGACTGGTTTGCCTGAATTGGATTTTTTACTAACAGTGGTACTACTGTTTGTTATATCATTGGGCTTCGGTGTGAGTTTATTCTTTGTGGTCTTGCCTGTTATAATAGTTAGTCCATCTTGTAACTCTGGGAAACAGTCTGGATCATGATCAAAAGTATAAAAGATAACTTTATGTCATTGTTTTTTGAGAGATTGAGCCGTGAGAAGTGCCATCTTGATGGCTCATCATCTCACACGACACTGAGGATGAAGAATCGCTATATTCATCGAATATTTTTAGAAAGTATTCTCTTCCAGTGAGCACTCACATGATTCACATCTTTAGATATTTGCATTTTCAAATCATCAAGAGAAGTAAAGGCACGATTAGAACGAATACTATCCATCAATTCTATATGAATAGTTTGCCCATAGATATCTCGATCAAAGTTAAGAATATGAACTTCAAAAACTCATTTTTCTGTGGCACTTGTTTCAGATGGATGAAGCTTGTTTTTCTGGAATACTCCAGCACCAAGATATACTTCTTCACCAATTTTAACACGACAAGAAAATGTCTCATCAGGAAGGGATACGCCTGACAAAGCGATATTGGCTGTTGGAAAACCAATAGTATGTCCACGACCATCTCCATGAATAACCGTTCCCACAATGGGGTCAAAATCAACCAGAGGAAGACATGCACGACGCAGCAGCTCCTCTCGTTCACCTCGCTTAAGCTCACGATAGGCACCTTCTGGCATATCACCAAGCTGAATATGTTCGATACGAATACGTTTGAGTTTTTTTACTTGGAAACCGCAGGCCTCTACCATGCGTCGAATTTGGCGATTTTTACCTTCTGTGAGGATAATCAGAAATGTATCAGAACTTACTCGCTTTACTTCACAGGGTGAGGTCTGCACATATTGAGCTCAGAGTGTTCTCTTTTGAGGAGTAGGACGTTGAGCATAGGGGAGGAGTTTGGAAGCAAGTGGTGTTTTGGGGCCTTCTGTAACTGCATAACGAACACCTGATCCGAGCGACTGAAGGGCTACGTCTGTAATTTTACCATAGACAGTAACGAGATACTCCTTTTCATGTTCAAAAGAGGGGTGCAATAATCTATGAGTGATGCGTCCATCATTTGTAAGGAGGATAAGTCCTGAAGAGTCCTTGTCGAGACGACCAATGGGGAAAACTCGAACAGGAGCATCGATAATGTCGACAATACTTTCGCCACCTTTTTGAGCACAAGTTGTCTCTATCCCACGCGGTTTATGCATAGCATAGTAGACACGCTGCTCGCTGCGTTTTACCATCTGACCAGCGTATTCTATTGTATCTTTTTCTGGATCAATTGATTGGCCAATCTGGGCAACAATACCATTCACTATAACATCACCTCGCGCAATAGCTTCTTCAGCATGACGTCGAGAACAAATCCCACATTCGGACATATATTTTTGTAATCTGAGACTAGACATGGGAGAGGAGATAAGAGATTAAATGACTATACGGAGAAGGGGTCTAAAAGCAAGTCACTCCTTGTGAGGTCTTATTTGGATTCTGAAACAGTTGGGGAATTTATTGTATATTCTGTATTGATGCAATTTGTCACAAACTCTCTTGGAGTGTAAGTTTGACCATTGAGATGAATCTTCCCATCAATGATACTGCCCGTTGTCCTAAATCATGCCGCCTTCTTATGCCCACCACCACCAAATCGTTGTGCTATTTGATTGACATCAACATGATCATAGCGTGTTCGAAGTGACCCCTTCAAGACATCGTCTTCTGGTCGTAAAACACAGGCAATGTCGACATTTTCTAAACCGCTCAAGTACCCTATTATATGGCTTTTTAATCATCATTCTATATCTGATGATAGACAGAGAATTGCCACTCTGTCGACTATCTCTATAGCAAGGAGTCATTGCCCAAGTTGATGAATATAGTCCAGTGAATAACTCCCAAATACCTTTTGAGCAATAGCGCTCTGATCACCTCATAAATCTAATAATCGAGCTGCTGTACTAAGTGCACGAGCATCAGTATTTCTATGAATAAACCCCCCCGTGTCAGTATAGACACCCATGAGAAGAGCTGTGGCTGTTGTTGAATCAATTGTCCAACCAAGAAATTCTGCCATCTCTGTCAAAATAATTGTATTAGAGGGAGCTGTGTTATCTCGATACCCCTGAACAGCCTCTGCAAAGTCTTCATGATGATCAATTGAAATAACGGTATAGCCATTAAATGCTTCTACTGGAAGACTCGTTCGTGTCAAAAGTGAGGTATCCAAGAGAAGTACTAAATCCGTTGACTGAGGCAGACATGGTTGTGTTTTCCCCAGAATCCAAACAATATGGGGGTCAGTGAGTTCTGGAGGCACCACCACTTCAACTACCAGGTGTGGATAATTATTTTGCAAAAGTCAGCGCATACCTTCCAGAGATCCTAGAGCATCTCCATCGGGGCTACGATGAGAAATAAGGGTTATGCTATGAGCATTTTGAAATTGTATATTGAGCCCTGAGGCAAATATCTGGAAAGGTGTCATATGGTGATTATAGTACGAGTAAATATCAAAAAGCAACGGTGGGTATTCTATTCCACATCACAAGTACCATGCTCGTTGGCATAATCATTGAGTCGTTTTACGACAGCATACATTTCAGGTATCAGAAGTGGCTTATCGGGTTCAAATGTGTTTACGTTCCTCACTGTAAATCAAAGACTCATAGCCTTCTTAATCACTTCTTGTTTCCAGTTGGTACTATTAGTAACCGGATGAACACAAATACTCTTCATCATAATCGAATAAGCCTCAATACGACTCACTGATTGGAGAGGTTTAAATTGTTTATTGGTTTGAGATATGATGCCCGCAGTTCGTGCTTTTTCTGCCACCTGACAAGTAAAGGTAGGCACTTTGGGACCAAAAGTATCAGTATGAAATTTCTGACATATATATTGTGTCTCGATAGGTGTTCCTCGTACATTTAGTGAAAGAAGAACAGTCTCCAGACGTGTAGCAAATCACTGACGTTTTTTGCTAGAAAGTGCTTTTGTCAAAAACGCAGCAAGTGTAGTATTTTTGGATGTCTTTTGGATGTCTTTTGTCTCAGTCTTTGTAGTATCTAGGACAGAAGTTTTGTTGGAAGGGACTTTTGTACCCACTACAGTATTAGTGTTTGTAGAGATGGAAGAACTGCTTCCTCATCCGCCACCTCCACCTCATCCGCCACCTCCACCAATAACAGCAGAAGAAAATGTGGCAAAAGTAGTAAAGTGTTTTGTCCATATTACGAGGTCAGCTCCAACAGTTATCTTACATTCCCCATCTGCTGGAAGTGCATTTCCTGCTATCTGACTGTCAGATTCACATCAGGAAGTAATTTCGGTAAAATCATTCCCAGTGTGACTATACCCAGCTTCTTTATTTGCTTGTCATATGAGGAGAATACGTACACCTTTATTAAAAGATAGTGTGGCTCATGTATAGCCAACTTGTATAGCTGTGCTCAGGGTTTTAACCTGTCCTGGTGTTGCTGGGAGCGTTATAAGTGTTGCGGTGGGAGTTGTAATAATGCCATTCCATGTAATATCCGGCGTACTAATAGTTGTTCATTCAGGAATAGTGATAATTGAATGATTAGCGTTGTCTGCCGTAATAGTTATCTGTGGTAAAACACCAGTACCAGCTATGATAAGATTACTGACATTGAGAGTAGGATTTGTCGTTCAATCCTGTATAGTAATATGAGTAGGGTGTGTAACGGAGGCTTGAGAAACAGTATTATTAAGTGATATTGATCGAGTGAGTCAGCCAAGTGCCAGATTAATAGCAGAAGTTTTGGTTATTACAAGAGTGTTACTTGTCTCAGGAAGCTCGAGGGCAAGCGATAATGCTGTCCAACTTTCTGTTGTATAATCCGCTTGAACAAGTGACTTTGTTTGATCTACCAATGTATTCAATGCTGTTTGATCAGTTACTGTAATAAGTCATGCCAGCGCATTATTAATAGCTTGTCTTTTGGCTATAACAAGAGCATTGCTTGTCTCAGGAAGTGCCAAGGCCATATCCCGAGCAGAAACAAAAATTTGCCAACTAGCAGGGGTATACGCATTTTCTTGGGTGGTGCTAATAGTATTCTTTGCAGTATCGAGGTCGGCTTTCCCTATAAAAACAAGTGATGAGAGTGCAGTATTTATAGCATTCGTTTTGTCGACAATAAATTGATTTGTATTTTGTGGAAGCGCCAGAGCGGTGGACAGCGTTGACCAACTCTCAACAGTATAGTCTGACTGTAATAGGCTCTGGGTAGTGGACATAACAGCGGTAAGTTGAGCAAGATTTGCAAAAATAAGTGAGGTTTTTGCGGTATTGATGGTAATAATACCATTGATTATCTGTTCTATTGTAGCTGACTGGTCTGCTTCAACACTGATTGCTCATGTAATAGCGCTACTATAATTCCCCCAGCTTGCTGGGGTATAGTCCGAAGATGTAAGAGCATACACATACCCTTCAGGTGTATGATTTGAACCAACTTCTGCTGTTATAGTAGATGTGAGCATGGATTTATCCAGAACTGGTGTGACTGTAACGGCATAGGACTGAGTAGTACCATCTCCAGCCGTAACAGTATAATTAACAGGAGTATTGGCAATAAAATCTTGAGGCAAACCAGACGCTGGAGTTACAGAAGCACCAGTTATAGTAATTGTTGGGGTAAATAATGTAATTGGCATTGCTGGAACATTTACTTGAATAGTGTGATTTACCTCATCAATGGTACCTGCCACATCTGGATTTGTGAGATGAAAAGAAGTAATAGATTTTTCTGAGTTCACTGACTGTAGTGCGTTATAAGCATTAACTTTCTTCCCTGATACGGTTTTACCCACGAGGCTTCCGAGAGTATCTCCAGTATTGAGCAGAGCACTTTTTACTTGCTGGATGGAGAGGCTTGGTTTAAAGCCCCAAAGTAATGCGGCAACTCCAGCAACCTGTGGTGCAGCCATAGAAGTCCCACTTGAATAGGAATAATAATTTTCAGATCCGTCTGAAAATTTCTTGATTTTTATATTATCAAGAGTGCAACCATTATAGTTATTGTCAGATCCATTCGTTACCCAGCGAAACCGAAGCGTGAACTGACTTGCTGCTGGAATATTTACTCATGAATAATTATATGATGAACTTCCTGAAGGGTTATTGTCTCAACTTAGTTGATCTAGGTATGCTTCGTCTATTCTCCATTCATGGGAGCTAGAAAGTGGATCCTTTAATGGTGTAAACGTGATGCCATCATTACTCGATTCAACAACAAGATAGTCCTCCCAGGCAGAATTAGTGTATTTTGTATCACATTGGACATCAAAACTCAACGAACCGCCATTTGTGAGATCATAGACAGGAAATGTAACAGTACTATTACTATTGGGTTTGTATGGGGGGGCACTAATGTCTGAAGACAGGGCTATGCCTCCCGCTATGGCTTGTGTTCACCAATCACCCGTTTTAGAAAAACCGGAAGGAAGATTTGGTGGCGTTAATGATTCAAATGTCTCATTAAGAAGAGGCATCTCAGCTGAAATTGTACTATAAATATTTGATCCAGGGGCACCAACATCAACCGATGTAATCCCATAATTTCAATAACTCGCTTTCTCGTCGGCTTCGGTGGTTGCTGTGACAGAAATAACGTTATCCAGAGTGTAGTCTGAAGGGTAAAAATGTTTGGTATCATTATCAGTTCCATCATTTCCAGCTGCAGCCACAAATATGCCAGGAAATCCCTGGATAGCACCTATCAAGGCATTATCAGTCGATAGACTACTATCAGCACTTCCCCAGCTTGCATTAATAATCTTTGCGCCATTCTGCTTTGCGAAATTAATACTCTGAACAATATTACTACTTGTTAGAGAGGATTTTATTGCCATAATTTTTACTTGTGGTGCTACTCCAGCAATACCTATAGCATTGTTTTTGATGGCCGCTATCGTGCCAGCGATATGTGTCCCGTGCGTACTCCGACTGGGAAGTGGGTTTTTATCATCATCTTCAAAATCATAGCCATGCAAACAGCCCCCTAGAGGAGCCCCTGTATCACTCTTACAAAGTGTTCCATCCCACATATTCCCGGCAAGATCGGGGTGATAGTATGCTACTCCAGAGTCAATCACGGCTACTACAACATTATTCCCTTCCGAAAGTCCCCAAGCCTCTGGTATATCCATGCCAGCATTATTTGGACTATCAAGTCACCAGAGCAAAGACGCATAAGTATCATTTGTATTAACAGAGGTGGGGTAATATTGATAGTTTGGTTGAGCATATTCTATACGTGAATCTTTTGTGAGCTCAGCTATAACATCTTTAGTGGATCGCCCCTCATCACCAACCGTCACAAGAGTAATATTTGAAAGATCAATGTCATCTTTTTTTACCAGTCACTGATTAGCAATAATATCTGATGATATTTCTTGCCCTTGAGATGTTCTCAAGTTGACAGACTCATCCTTGTATTTTATCAAAATTTCTCCGTCAACAGAAGATGGTTGTGTAGTATTCTGGGTGTCAGCTGAACCATCAGCAAAAGTGGCAGTAACAATAGTACCAAAAGAAATAAAGATGGTCAGTACCATTATCGAGAAGGTACGATATTTTATGGAGGAGCGAGAAAAAAACATAAAAAGAAAATAAGGGTTTGTCCCAGAATACTCTACATTTTCTCAAACTACAAACACTCTTATACCTGTGTATGTTGATTTATTTAAAAATATGTTTTAATATTATTTATACACGAATTATCTTCACTTCTGGTTCAAGAGAAATATGTGATTGTTCCAAAACTCTCTGTTGAGCTATTTCTATAAGCTCGATAAGATCTTGCCATGATGCTGATTCGTCAGACATCAGAAAATTGGCGTGCTTATCTGAAAAATAGGCTCCTTTGTGATGGTATCATTTGAGCCCTGCTTGTTCAATAAGTGAACCTGCAGAGTGTTCTCGGCTTGGATTTTTGAAAAAAGAACCGCATGAATAACCCTTTGGTTGAACGCGCTCTCTCCAAAGGAGCGGGTCTTCTTCGGGAGCGGCATATTTTTCTCTCAGCTCTGAGAGGTCGCAGATGATAGAAAGCAAGAACCATTCTGGATGATTTTTACACTCCGACCAGCGATAATTGAAGTCAAGTTCGACACCAGTTTTTTCCAATTCCAGACCGGTTTTTGTATCAAGAATGTAGACATGTTCGACATAGGGTCATACCTCGAGTCCAAAACAGCCTGCATTCCCAAAAACAGCCCCACCAATAGACCCTGGAAGCCCCAGAAATCGATGCCAAAGAGTTATATTGTGGTCTTTTTCTAGAGATTCTGCCAATCCCCAGATAGGATGCCCAGAAGCTACTGTCAATTTTGTACCTTCCAGCTGATATCACTGTGCACTGTTATGGATCACGAGTCCAGGATATTCGTCGAATGCAAGAAGAAGGTTTTTGCCACCAGAAATAGTGAGAACAGGGAGTGAGTTATGGGCTGCAAATTGGGTAGCCACTTTGAGTTCGTCGAGATTGGAGCCATTATATTCGATAAAATACCGAGCCTGCGCAGGGGTGCGAAAGCCAGAAAGATGAGAAATATCTGCATGTTCTATCATGTGCACAGTATACAAAAAACTTTAACAAAACAACTCATTCAATTTTTTAATAAGAATATTTGACAAAGGTCTGCTACTGCCTACTATTGACCAGTTTATTTCTTTTAATCTTTCATTATGACTTACAGTGCTGCTGCTGATGAATACTTACTCTGATTTGAAACACCTGAAGGTGTTCACCGCATTGTATGACCAAGATATCTTTGCCACAGTATTTCAGATGATCTAGGATAATCAGACTGAGAAAAGATTACAGCAATTTTTAAGAGACCCGAGGTAAGAGAAGCGCTGAATGATCCTAAAACAGTAAATCGATTAAAAAGATATTATTGAGACGCTTTATCGGGACTCAGAATCTAGTTTTTATAAGATTTTTGTTTCTTCTTATGCTCAAGATATTCTTTCAGGCATTGTCCTGTATAGGATGCTTTGACTTTTAGTATGCCTTCTCGAGGTCATTGGTAGAGGAGTTTTCCTCCGCCATCGCCTCCTTCTGGTCCCAGATCAATCAGATAATGAGCATTAGCTATAACATCAAGGTGATGCTCAATAATAAGGACTGTATTGCCTCGTTCTACCAGACTCGACACGATAGACATCAATCGTTGAATATCTGAAAAATGTAGTCCAGTAGTGGGTTCATCCATGATATACAGTGTCTGTCCTGTCGATTTTCGAGCTAGTTCTGTCGCGAGTTTGACTCGTTGTGATTCACCCCCTGAGAGCGTTAGGGCTGATTGTCCAAGAGTTATATAGCCCAGACCAACGTCGAAGAGCGTCTGAAGTCTATGTCGAATCTTGGGAAATTTTGCGAAAAACTCTACGGCATCTTCGACAGTCATCGCAAGTACATCAGCGATAGATTTATCGTGAAAATGTACCTCTCTCACGAGATGATTATAGCGAGAACCACCGCAAGATTCACAGGTCACATGGACATCAGGGAGAAAGTGCATCTGAATTTTTTTGACTCCATCTCCCTCGCAGGCATCACAACGTCCCTGCTTGGTATTGAAACTAAAATGTCCTGCCTTGTATCCTCTTGCTCGTGCTTCAAGCGTCTGTGCAAAGACTTCTCTGATTTCAGTGAAGACACCTGTATACGTGGCTGGATTGGATCGTGGTGTCTTCCCAATAGGCATCTGGTCGATGATAACGACTTTGTCGAGTTCCTCAAAGCCGGTGATAGCGCTTACTTTCCCATGTGTATCTCGTGTGCGGTGAAGGAGATTTCGCATGGCAGGAGCTAGGGTACGATTAATAAGTGAAGATTTTCCTGATCCGCTCACTCCTGTAACGACCGTTAAAGCCCCGAGAGGAATATCAACAGAAACATTTTTGAGATTATTTTCCCGAGCATTTTCAATTTTTAAAAATTTTTTGGGAACATGTTTAAGTTCTGGGATTTTTATTGCCTTCTCTCCTCGAAGATAAGCGCCTGTTTCTGTTTTTGATTTCAGTATTTCAGCATAAGTACCCTCAAACATAATCTGTCCACCATGGACGCCAGCACCTGGCCCAATATCGACAATATGGTCCGCCTGTCGCATCACATCTTCATCGTGCTCTACAACAATAACGGTATTTCAAAGGTTGACGAGTTCTCGAAGGTTGTCTATTAAGAGCCGACTATCTCGTGGGTGGAGTCCAATAGATGGTTCATCAAGAACATAGGTAATTCACTCTAATTTGGTACCTACCTGCGTTGCGAGCCGTATTCGCTGTGATTCTCCACCTGAGAGTGTGTTTGAACGTCGTGAAAGGGTCATATAGCCAAGACCAACACCTTTGAGGAATTTGAGGCGGTCGCCAATATTTTTGACCATATTGGTTGCTACTTTCGTATTTTCAGAATTAAATGTGAGGTTATCAAAAAATATCACTGATGTATCGACAGAAAGTTCAGTGAGTTGACCAATATGTTTTCAATCAACAAGCACGTTTCGTGCTGGTTCTCCTACTCTATATCCTAGACATTCTTGACAGGTCGTTGCAACTACAAATGGATCAATCTTCTCATGAAGCGCTTCACTGGTTTCTGGATCGTGATAGACTCGATTGAGATAGGGGATAATACCAGGATATCGAGCATTCCATGGTTTCTGCATCTGGGGAGTAGACAGGGAAAGTTTTTGATCTGACCCATTGAGAATGAGTTCCTTATGCTCTTTTTTGAGTTTATTGTAGACAATGTCGACAGGGATTTTATGAGCTTTACATGCCCCCGTAAGAACAAAATGGTAGTAAGAGTCTTGCCCCCACGGCAACACTGCCCCATCCTCGATAGTTTTATCTGTATCAATAACGGATGCTTCATTGAATGATAGGAGCGATCCAAGTCCATGACAAGTTGAACAAGCTCCACTAGGCGAATTGAATGAAAAATGAGAAAGTGTTAGTTCTGGCGGAACATATCCGCAATTTGGACATCGGAACGCTCGAGAAAACACTTCCATAAAATCTTTTTGCTTTTTACTATTCACTTTTTGATCGGAAAATTGATAAATGCCTACAACATCTTCTCCGTGTTCAAAAGCGGTAGAAATAGATTGTGAAAGCCTGTCTAACTGGGTAGAGTCCGCTGTATCTATTTCGACACGGTCGACAATAATCCATGGGTCGATAATAGCTTTTGGAAGCTCGTCTGATAGATTGTATACACGGTTGTCTACCATGTACCTAACAAATCCTTTTTGCCCCACAAAATCTCTCAATTCTTCTGAAGATCCAAAATTATGTCGAATCTGGGCACAGATACCGATACGAGTTCCATTTTTAAGTGATTGAATATATTTAATAACTTCTGTATGGCTTTTTTTTGTCATTGGGGTGCCGTCATTGGGGCACATCCGAGTACCAAGGCTGAGAAAAAGAAGACGATAAAAATCATAGATTTCTGTGATAGTTCCGACAGTTGATCGAGGATTATGGGCAACAGTTTTTTGCTCAATACTAATAGTCGGCGTAAGTCCAGATATTTCGCGTACCTTTGCCTCCTCTGACATCCCTCAAATGAACATTCGAGCATAGGTTGAGAGGCTTTCGAGATATCGTCTCTGTCATTCATTGCACAATGTAGTGAAGGCAAGGGATGATTTCCCAGATCAACTCACTCCCGTTACCACGGTCATCGCATTTTTTTCAAAAGAAATATCAATATTTTTAAGATTATGGGTGGTGACTCAGAGAAGATCTATCGTGTTGGACATAAGTAGAAGGGATGAAACGGATAAGGCAGTATAGGAATATATAAATTTGTAGCAAATATTTGACTCTAGAAAAAAAATAGAGTATTGTATTAGTGTATTTTATATTCTTCTTTATGAAAAAAATTGTTCTTTTGAGTTTTGTATTTCTTTGTAGTACACTTACCCTCGCCGCCACAACACCAGAAACTACTACCGTCATACAACCACCAATTACTGTGAATGCTGATACAACAATGGAGTGAGTCGCAAAAAATATTGATCGTAGACTCGTCTACTTTAATCGATATAAAAATGATGGCGATATGGAGAGTCTTGCAAAACTCGTCTCTGAGGAGAATAAGGATTTTTACATTAATTTCATGAAGTATGTAAAATTATCTCCTGCCTTTACTCTCAAAAGAGATACTGCTGAAAAAATTATAAAGACACCGATTGGTGGATATGTTATTTCGGCGATTATGTCTGTAAATAAAAAGGAAATAAAAGTCTCTATATCATTCACAGAAGAACAAGCACTCCAAGGAACTAAGTGGCTTATTTCTGATAGTAATCTCCATATTCAGACACCCCTAGCTACCACCAATACAACAACAAAAGAAAATAATCTCGCTTCAAATGCTCTCGAGAACAATACGCCTAAAACTACTACTCCGGAAACAGATACAAAAGCAAAAGAAGAAACAGGAATGATTCAATCAAAACCTATAGTAACAGTACCAGTTATAGACAAAAAACCAGGAGATACTCCCAAGGTGACTACTCCTCTAAAAAGTGAATCTGGTTGAATCGGTATTATCACAATAAGCATCATAGCTATTGCTGCCACTCTAAGTATACTGCTCTGAGTGTTTTGGATCTTAATGTTAATTGACTGTGTTCGTAGAAATTTTGAGAAAAAAACCCTTTGGTTACTTCTTCTTATATTTCTAGGAACACCCGCAAGTATTGCTTATTATTTCATAGTGAAAGGCAAAGATAAACAAAAAACATCTCCAGCAATAACCGCAACAACAGCTGCCAACATAGTCTCACCATCATCAGAACCTTCAGCACCTATGACTATAACTACAGTTGAAGAAATAAAAACAGAAATTATACCCCCTATTAATTCTAATGTTTCCATATCGACTGTTGAGGATATACAAAAAAAAGAGGCTCTTATCTCTGAGCAGGAGACCACTATTACGCCCGTTACACCGGAACCTCCTGCTAATATTGCAGAAACTCCCATGAATCCATCAACAGCTTCGATTCCCCAGGTAATTGAAGATACACAGCCTATTGCCTCAGATTCTCCTACAATTACAGAAGAAACTGTATCACCTACTACTCCTGAGTCCCATGAATTATCCCCCGTATCAACAGAAATACCTGAAAATCCTGTGTTAGATATTCCAGACACTCCTATTGTAACTACTCAAGAGACAAGCCAAAATGTTCCAACTGAAGAGATTGTTCCAATATCAGAACAACAGATAGAGGCACCAAAAGAACTTATGATAGAAGCCCCTATAGCAGCACAGGAGGCCATCGATGCATCTCAAAAAAAAACAGAAATTAAATCGATAGAGCAAATTATGGAAGATTCTGCAAAAAATGTAGCTGACGAGGAGATGCGATTAACCAAATCAAGTTCCCCTCTAGAACCAGCACATTCCTTATTTGAGAGTATTCTCAATCCGACACCACCAAAACCAGAAATACACTGACTTTTTGAAAATATTTTGACACCAGAAAATTAAAATACAGTTATTATATTTTATGGCTTGCCAAGAAGAGTCATGTTATTTTACGAGCTCAAAGGGTTTTTAGCAATTTCCCCAATGTATAGGCAGTGTGCCCTGTTGTGATGATATCGTCAACAAAAATAATCTCTTTACCTTGGAATACTTCATGAAAATCTGCTTTTAGTCTGTATTCGAGTTGAATTTGTTTTCTTTGGTGCTTATTTCTACGTGATTGATGTCCAGCAAAAAATGTTTTCTGGAAAGGACAAAAAATGTTTTTAGAACCAAGAATTCTGGCACAAATTTTTGCTAACTTCTTTGCATGGTTTGGTCAACGTAATATTCTATCTTTAAGGCTAATAGGTGGATAGACAATAATTATCTCTCCGTCTTTCTTAACATCACTTTCAGCTATAATCTCACGAAAAATAGATTCAAAATAGGCATTGTCGGCGGTGTTATTAACAAATTTTAACCGGTGTAATTTTCTCTGTATAACACCATCATAAAAATGTCCTACAAATACAGCATCAAGAGGAAACTGAGAAAAGATTTGTTTATAATAATTCGTTTTTTGCATAGGAATGGCGTTGGAATATCTCGTAGATACCATACCACAAAAAGGATTGCAAGAAAAATAAAACCGATATTAAAAATAAACTATAATTTCCCGAAAAGATGAAGTAAAAATCAACACAACAAATAAAAAGTACAGCATTAATAGCGAGCATTTGTTCTTCATTTTTTCCATAAAAGTATCGTGAAAATAAAAGTAGAACTCATACAAAAATAAACAAACCAAGTAGTAACAGCCAAAACACTGGAGGCAGGACATAGAAAAATACATAGGCGTACAGAGCTGTCAAAACAAGCATATTACCTGCAAAAAATACAGGACTCCTCTCAGTATGAATATAGACCCAAGACCAAAAAACCATCAGAACAACTAGGCTCATCACCACTATATCTCGTACATCTGTTTTTCCTCGAAAGAGAAAATACAGCAAAGCTCACAGTATGCCCCATGAGAGAGTTAGAAGTGTATTTCTAGTATGCCAAATACCATAGGGGGTATTCTGTGTATTTAAAGAGCGTCTCAAAATCTGTGGGAAAAATACATAAAGAAGAGCTATAGCTATGGTGCCGAAGAAGAGGCTATAAAAAACATAATGCAAATGAAAGAAAACGATCATAGAAATAAAGGCTGCGGAACTCGAAAAAATAAGTCCTAAAAATGTATATAGGACCATAAGATATGGCTTATAAAGTACATCTTGATCCAAAATTAATACTGCCATGAGTCAAAAAAGAATAAAAATACTATTCAAAAACATAAATCATAAAATATTTTTTCACAAAATAACCAATACGATATTAATAATGGTGAGGAATATCCCTACAATCATACAGTGAACACGAAAAATAACCCGTATTCAGGGGCTTTTCGTATAAAACATTAAATAAAGTGCATAAATAATGCTCGATAAAAAGAAGATACAGTACTGAAAAAGGCGTAGATTGCTCGAGATATCAAAATAACCAGAAGCGCTGATAGAAATACCTATTAATGCGAGATAAAACAACACTCACGAACTAATATAAACAGATTGATATAAACTTTCTTTAGGTGAAACCTCTTTTTTGAGAAATTTTGGTTTCCTAAAAACATCTATCGAGGGTATAATTTTTATCAAAAAGAGAAGAAAAAAGAGTCCGATACAACTAGCTTCAATATATCTTTCAAAAATAAAAAATATAGTAAAAAAAATACCATGAATCAAAGCAACAAGGAGAATCATGAAAAAATTATATCTCCTTGAAGAAAAATACAAGCGAAAGGAATATAATACTCATTATCAAAAATATAAAACCATTGAAAAACAAAAACTGTGGAGTAAATACACCTCAAACAATAATAATTCACAAAATAAACAAAAAACAGGTATACAAACACACCACTCCAACATAGTCTTGTATTTTTCTAAGCCAAAATAAGGATCTATTTTGTCTTAAAAGAGAGTAGGTATACAGATATGATCATTCTAATTTAAATATATCCAGCCAGGACGATCGATATTTTTTTCTTAATAAAATTAAGATATTTTTATTTGTAAATATCTTTTTCTCTGGTGTATTGTTTTTTTGGAGAAATTTTATTCATGCAAGTGGTGTTTTTTTATTTTCTTTTTTCATCTCTTTCTCTGGAGATCAAAAAATTATTTTTAACATAGAAAAAGTACCCTGAGTACTTATTACTAAAATAAAAAACCATGGTGGAAAAATAAACATATTAACATGTTTTGCAATGGGGGCAATTATTTTATATATCTCTTTCTTTTCTTGTATATCTCCTTTATTATAAATAGTTCTGATGGTTTTTTTTATCACCTCTTCTATCGATGAGATACTATTAATCATTTGGACGCGTCTTATGTCATATAAAAGAACTTCTTTATTATTTATATTACTCTCATTAACAATCGGGGTAAGGATTTCTAGATATTTTCTCAAAACATCCACTTCTGATAATGTTTTATTCTTTATTGGCTCTTTTTCTTTTTTTGCTGTATCTGGGAATATCTGGAGAATATTTTTAAAAATATTCTCCTGTTCTTCTGGATCAGTTACATCTATTGGATAAAGCCTTAATACAGCATACTGATAATCATTTCTTAAAATTTCGTAGGCAGAAAATATATCAAGAGCATCAACTTTTCACTCTATTCTACTTTTATTTTCTTTTAATGCTTCGAAACTAAATCGTGGAATTTTACTCTTCTCTTCCCTTAATTCTTCAATAGTAAGTACTATAAAGCCATCGTTAGAAAGATTTTCTTTTATTTTTTCTTTAGTCTCTCATTCCATTATAAAAGAGAGTTTTTTATTATTTTTTATACTATGTATCTTATAAGAAGGCATACTTATAAAACATCATACCGCATTTTTTATAGAAAATCAAATAAAAAAACTCACATGCAATTTTATTTTTTTCAATATAATAAAGCTCTCTTATAGTGTTTTTAACATTTTTATTCTGTTTATAAAAATGAATCCAACTATTATTTTATTATCTTTATCCATTTTAGACTATGACAAAAAACTTTTTTTCTTTTTTAGCAGGTATTTTAGTATCATTCTTAATTTTTTCTTATATTTGAAATAATGTTCAAAAGTCACAAGAAACCGTTTTTTCAAAAGATTTTTTTCAAATTGTAGGAGAAATTTCCCATATTACATCTGGCTATAAAACAATTCCCGATAAGGCTAAAACCCAAGAAGCACTCCTAAAGACATTTGTTCAAGCATACTGAGATCCATACACCACTTATATTTCCAAGGAAGAATCGATTGCCTTTGATAGTATAATAGGTGGTGATTTTGAAGGAATAGGAGCGTATATAGAAGATAGTCCCAATGGTGTTTTTGTTCAAGAAACTCTTCCTGGGTCACCAGCACAAAAATCAGGACTTCTCCCGTGAGATATTATTCAATCTATAAATGGTACCAGCACTTTTAATATGACTGCCAATACTGCTGTATTATTAATACGGTGACCCGCGGATACTCCCGTAATTCTAAATATTTTTTCAACAGCCCTTTCCACCAAAAAACAGGTAACATTACTCCGTAAAAAACTAGAACTTCCTATCGTTACTGATGAACTCTCAGGCGATATTCTCTATATTCATCTCTTTTCATTTAATGATTATTCGGGGCGTGATGTAGAAAAGACTCTAAAAAAGTATGAGGGTAAATATAAAAAAATACTTCTTGATCTCCGAGATAATGGAGGCGGTACTCTGGATGCAGCCGTTGATGTTTCATCTCTTTTCTTTTCTGCTCCAAAAATAGTGTCTACAATTGAAGGGAAAGACCCAAAGAAATATGTATCTAAATGACAAAAAGATATAGACATACCTGTCTATATTCTTGTCAACTGAGAGACAGCTTCTGCAGCTGAAATTCTTGCTTCAGCACTCCATGTCCACCTTAAGGCTCCAGTCTTTGGGACACAAACCTATGGAAAATGATCTGTTCAAGAGCTTTTTTCTCTCAGTAATGGTGCTCAAGTAAAAGTCACAATAGCTCATTGGTTAACGGCTGCTGGTGAAAAACTAGATGGAAAAGGAATAACTCCAGATACAGTTTTGCTACCAAAAATACCAGACCTCGTAGCTGGAAAAGATGGGCAAAAAGAAGAAGCGCTTGCGCTGATAAAAAAATGAAATATTACAGAAACCTCAAAAAAAGAATAAAGTATGCTCTTTAATCTCAAAAGTAATTATCAACCAACAGGAGATCAACCAGATGCTATTCATAAGCTCCTGGAGAGTATTGAGGCATGAAATCGATACCAAACTCTTCAATGAGTAACAGGCTCTGGAAAGACCTTTACGATGGCAAATATTATTCAGCAAATCCAAAGGCCAACACTGATTATAGCACATAATAAAACTCTTGCCGCACAGCTTTGCCAAGAATTTCGTGAATTTTTCCCGGACAATGCGGTACATTACTTTGTAAGCTATTATGATTACTATCAACCAGAAGCCTATATCCAAAAAACGGATACCTATATTGAGAAAGATAGTGCTATTAATGATGAAATAGACCGATTGCGTCATGCGGCTACAGAGGCTCTTTTGACACGACAGGATGTAATTATTATTGCATCAGTGAGCTGTATTTATGGTATTGGAAACAAGGAAGAATATCTGGGATGAGTGCTCCATTTTCAGACTGGAGAAAAATATGTGATGAAGGACCTTATAAATCAATTGGTTGCCCTCCAATTTGAGAGAGGAACACTGGAATTTAAACAAGGTATGTTTCGGGTTCTCGGGGATACGCTCCAGATATTTCCCGCGAGCCAAGAGCAATATTATAGTCTTGAATTTTTTGGTACTGGATTGGAAGCTATTCGTGTTGTACAGCCTATTACGTCTCATGTATTAGAATCGGTTCCTGCTTTGGAAATATTCCCTGCTTCACACACAGTCACAAGTCCTGCCCATGTTAAAGCTATTACACCAGCTATTCTGCACGAACTACATGAACGCATCAAATATTTCCAAGAAAAGGGAAATATTGTCGCTGCTGAGAGAATCAAAATCCGTGTCGAATATGATTTAGAGATGATGGGGGAGGTTGGTTATGTTAAAGGAATTGAGAACTATTCTCGTTATCTGGATGGTCGTGCTCCAGGCGGATCTCCAATGACATTGATTGATTATTTCCCAGAAAATTTTATTACCTTTATTGATGAATCACACATTACACTCTCTCAGATTCGGTGAATGTTTGCGGGGGATAAATCCCGCAAAGATATGTTGATAGAAAATGGCTTTCGTTTGCCGAGCGCTTACGATAATCGACCGCTTTATTTCGAGGAATTTGAGTCAAAAATTAGACAGTTTATGTGTGTTTCTGCGACACCAGGACAGTCTGATATTGAGCGAGGTGGGCCTATTGTGGAACAAATCATTCGACCAACAGGACTTTTGGATCCAGAAATCACTATTGAGAGAATGGACAAACTTGTCGAAAGTCTCTTTTTTAACATCAGAACAGCTGTCGAACGTGGCGAACGTGCTCTTATTACAACCGTTACAAAAAAGTCGAGTGAAGACCTGGCTGCTTATCTGAAAGAACAAGGCATGAAAGCTCACTACCTTCACTCAGAAATTGACACCATTGAGCGACTCAGGATTCTAAAAGATCTCCGAACGGGTGTCGTCGATGTTATCGTCTGAGTGAACCTTCTCCGGGAAGGTTTAGATCTACCAGAAGTATCCTTCATTGGCATTGTTGATGCACATAAACAGGGATTTTTACGATCTACTCAATCACTGATTCAGATTGTTGGCCGTGCTGCGAGAAACTCTAATGGGCATGTCATATTTTACTCTCATGAGGGCATTATTTCTCGCTCGATGCAAGAGACAATTGATATTACTTCTCGTAGACGAGCCGTTCAGATTGATTACAACAAGAAACATGGAATTACCCCAACAACTATTATTTCCTCAATAAAAGATCTTGGATTCAAAGATAAAGTCCAAAATATCGAGGTTCCTAAAGGTATTTCTCAGGAGGCCTATATCAAGCGACTTGAGCTTGAAATGGATGTAGCGGCGGCTAATTTGGATTTTGAGAAAGCGGCTAATCTCCGCGATACAATACTTTCTATTAGTTGGAAAGGATAGATTATATTAAGTATTCGTATTTTTTCATTTTGTCACTTATATTTTTGTGACCAGTGTTTGCACGGAATCTAAAAATAAGGCACAATAGAGGAAATTATCTTATTTCTTCTTTTTTATGTTTGCAAAAAAATTAGTTTCCTGTTTTCTTATTTTTGCCTATCTCACCCCGTTGGTGTCTTTTGCCACTCCCCCAGAGCTCTATGCTCTCGATATACCTTCAAAACTCTATGCTGGTGATTGGACAAATGCTATTTCTTATATAGGTTGGGATGGAAATGCTGGTGCACTCAGTAAATGTGAATATAGATATGATAACGATGCTTATACGCAAATACCATGTACCATCTCATTTCCCGATGAATGGTCTAACCATATTACTTCTCCCTCAGCGGGCATCTCGCATACAATTACTCTCAGAGCTACGAATGCTTCATCAGAAGTTTGAACCACCACTTCAGCTCCATTTACCATTGTTCCAGATTGAACGCCACTGATTTTCACTTATAATCCTAGCAACAATCAAGACCTTGACCCTAGTGGATGGTTTCCTTATGTAGACTGGATTGATAATGGTACCAATTGAGATGTTCTCTCGTTGTGTGAGTACAGCTATGATAATGTTGTTTATTACCCAGTTTGATGTGCTAATGCTGGTTCAGATCTTCCTTATCCTATGACGAGCGGAGCCAAGACACTTTACTTACGGGCTACAGATAGTCTAGCAAATGTCACAACAGCACAGATATCGTTTACTTTTACAGCGTCTGCTCCTTCGGGTCCTCATTCGGCATTTTGTGCTACGGCATCAGATGTTCCAACCACCGAATGTGAGGCACTTATGGATATTTATGACACCACAGGAGGATTGAGTTGGCTTACACAAGTTGGATGGTGAACATCCACCACGATATGTAGTTGGACTGGTGTGACTTGTTCAGGCGGTCATGTAACCGAACTGGATCTTTCGGGGAATAATCTGGCTGGGAATCTTTCTTTTACACATGGTACTCTTAGCTCACTGGCGACTCTTTCCCTTTCGGGCAATGCACTTACGGGTTTAGATTTATCTGGAATGAACGCACTCACAGTTTTATACATGAATGATAATCTCATCAGTACCATACAAAATGTTCCTAATCTGCCCTTTGGTGTACAGATTTATAATGGTAGCAATAACTGTTTCTTGCGATCATCAATGGATCCGACAGTAGCAGACTGGCTCGATGCTTTTTGAGTTGATTGGACCCGTAATGTGCTTTGCCCTGTAGTTCCTATTTGTGATTTGGTTACCGATATCCCCAAAGCCGAATGTGATGCTTTGATGAATATTTATAGTAATAATGGTGGTGATAATTGGTATAACAAGACAGGCTGGGGGACGGCTGATAAGGTTTGTACTTGGGGGTATACCCCATGGACAGGTGTTACTTGCACTGATGGTCATGTGACAGCGCTTGACTTATATAATAATAATCTCACAGGAGGTTTTGCTATTACTCAAGGTAATCTTAATTCTCTTACCAATCTGAGCCTTTCGTATAATCAGCTTACATCATTTAGTAATGCGGGACTTGGTGCACTTACATCTCTTGCTCTTACACACAATAGCCTTACGTCCTTTGATGCAACTGGTCTTGCAGCACTTACAAGTCTTCAGTTAGGAGAAAATCTCCTCACATCAGTACAAAATACAGATGTATTAGTCAATATAGGAACACCAGTATTTCACGGAGGACAATACCCATGGACTGAATCATTTGCTTATTTGAACGCAAACTGTCTAAGAGAGTCTGCACTATCAGCACCCTTGCTCTCCTGGGTCAAAACCTATGCTCCTTACCAATGGAATGTTCTCAATCCGAACGGTCTTTGTCCTGAGGCTCCACCTAGCCCTGTAACCGTTACTTGTTCCCCATCTATCACATCAGCCATTACAGGGCAACCAGTCACTTGGACCGCTACTCCATCGGGGGGGGAATGGGACATTTACCTATAGCTGGTCAGGAAGTGACAGCTTATCTGGTACTGATAATCCTCTTGATAAAACATATAATTCAACAGGCGTGAAAACGGCTACTGTAACTGTCTCGTCAGGGGGAATCTCTTCTGATCCAACTGATTGTACAGCTGGCGTTACAGTTGCTTCAGGAGTATTAGACCAAATACCTCCAGTTATTACGGCTTTTACAGTGCCATCGACCTCAACATCTCTTACAACAAATATCTCAACTTTTACAGCGACAGATAACCTCAATGCTGTGGCAGGATATTTGGTTACTGAGTCAGCAATTCCTCCAAGTGTGGGAAATCCTGGTTGGTCAGCAACCCCACAGACATCATATACTTTTAGTACTGAATGAAATAAGACACTCTATGCTTGGGTAAAAGATGCAGATTGGAATATTTCATCTTCCGCGAGCCAGACAGTTATAGTGGATACCACAGCTCCAAGTATTTCCGCATTCCTGGTTCCAGCGATTTCTACTTCTCGTACTATACCTATTACCACTTTTACTGCATCTGATACAATAGGGGTGACAGGATATTTTATCAATGAAGAATTCCTCGCTCCAAATGTTGCTGATACTGGTTGGTCAGTAACTCCTCAGACATCATATACTGTTTCTACAGATTGATACAAAGTGTTAATTTCTTGGGCTAAAGATGCTCTTGGACATGTGTCATGACCTATTGATAGAACTGTTTTAGTGGATACTATTCCGCCTACTGTTACGGCATTCTCAGTACCAGCAACATCCTCATCTCTTACCGTGGATGTAACATCATTTACAGCGACAGATAATATCCCTGCTGATCATGGAAATACCCCTATTTCTGGATATCTCATCACTGAATCTGCGACGCCACCAATAGCAGGAAATCCGGGTTGGTCAGCAATCCCACAGACATCATATACTTTTAGTACTGAATGAAATAAGACGCTTTATGCTTGGGCAAAGGATTCAGTAGGACATATCTCTACATCCTCCATCCAGGAGATTACGGTTGATACTTCATGGGTAAGAGTTAATTATGATCATTCTGAGTTTTGTAATACAATAAATGGTCTCGCGACAGAATGTGAAGCCCTAATGAATATATTTGATAATAACTGAGGTTCAAATTGGACTCATAAAATTGGCTGGGGCATTTCAACTAATATGTGTTCTTGGGAAGGAGTTGGATGTACTGGCCTTCGCGTGGTAACCCTTGATCTCTCTAATAACCATCTTATCCATCCATTTGCTATTACTCAAGGTAGTCTCGATAATTTGCAGCATCTTAATCTTCAAAATAATCATATTGTTTCTTTTGATGGCATGTGACTTGGTTCTTTGTTAAATCTTGATGTATCTAATAATAATATTACTACTTTTAGTGGAATATCACTGGCATCACTTACTGATCTGAATCTTTCTTTTAATCTTCTTACGTCTTTTGATAAAACTTGATTAAGTGCTCTCGAGAGACTCTATCTTTCTGAAAATCTCATATCATCCTTTAATACAGCTGGAATGAGTACTATTAGAGAGCTCGATCTTTCCTATAATATACTGACATCATTTGATGGAGGGGGACTCATATCTCTCACCAATATCTGGCTTGGGTATAATCATATTAACTCTTTGCAAAACATACCCAATATTCCTGCAGTAGATCCTAATCTCTATAATAACTGTCTTTCCCGATCGACACTTGACCCGGCTTTAGCGAGTTGGCTCGATGGTTGGGGAGCTGATTTTGAGACACGGAGTGATTTTTGTCCTCCAACATTTTGTGATACAGTAGATATACCAGCTGCTGAGTGTGAGGCACTCCTCAATATTTATGATAATAGCGGTGGTGATAATTGGACGGATAAAACTGGTTGGGGGACACTGACAACTGTTTGTGATCATGGATTTTATACTGGCCATAGTTGGTATGGAGTGAGGTGTGGAGATGTATTTAATGCTCAATGACTTCATCATGTAGAATGACTCGATCTGTCTCATAATTGACTTACAGGATCTTTCACTTTTTCACAATGAAATCTCAATTCATTAACCAGTCTTGATCTCTCTAATAATCAACTTACTTCGTTTGAAAATGTGGGTACCAGCTCTCTGACTCATCTTATTCTCAACGGTAATCAACTTACTTCATTTAATGCCTCAGGCTTAAATTCACTGACAACACTGTATATAAATAATAATCATATTACTACACTGGAGAATAATAATACTTTGACGAATCTCATGTCTATGTATGCAACAGATAACTGTCTCATACGTTCATCGCTGGGTACCCCAATGTCGACTTGGCTAGACTCCCATGCTGATGAAAATTGGGAAAGGCGCAACGCATTCTGCTCAGCTCCACCCGTTACCGTTACCTGTACCCCTTCGAAATTGTCAGCTTTTACTGGTGAAACTATTGTTTGGAATGCGATAGCTTCTGGTGGCTCTGGTGGGGATTATACTTATGAATGGATAGGAGACGGTACACTCACTGGAACTGGTAATAATCTCCCTAAAACCTATGTTACACCTTGATCAAAAACTGCAAGAGTTATTGCTCGTTCAGGGAATATATCATCAGCATCTACGGATTGTACATCTGCCGTGAATATTGTATCACCTGGAGGAGGAAGTTCAATATCTTTGTATGGTTGTGGTGACCCCAAAGCTCTTAATTATAAGAAAAACATTATTAATAATTCTAAACTCTGTCAGTATCCACCTGGAATCAAGCCGGCTGTTATTCCAGGAGAAGATCCTAAAATAATAGTATCTCATACCCCATCATTACCGCCATCTGTTCCCCCTACAACAATTCCCAAATTGAATTCAGCGTGAATGCCTCCTACTACTTCAACAGCATCCTGTGATGCTCGACTTTATCCGACAAAGTATATCCGCTTATGACAGCAGAACGATCCAGAACAAGTAAAACTCCTGGAACAATATCTCACTATTTTTGAATGAGAATATCTCCCAATTGATGGAATTTATTCACAGGAAGATGCTAATGCAGTGATTCGTTGGCAAGAAAAATATGCATCGGAGATATTAGTTCCTTGGGGAGAAACTCACGGAACAGGATATGTATTTATTACGAGTTTGAGAAAATTTAAGATGCTTTTTGAATCTCAATGTCAAAAAAATACTACAGAAAAACCTGATCCTTCAGTTCTATTCCCACGAGATTTGCGCCTTGAAATGGAAGGGGATGATGTGCGCAGACTTCAGGAAATTCTTATCAAGAAAGCGACTGGTCCAGCAGCACAGGAGCTTGCCAAAACTGGCATAACTGGGCACTTTGGTCCTTTAACCAAAGCAGCATTGATTGAATTTCAGAAATCTCGTCTTCTCAATCCTGCAAATGGAGAGATGGGGATTATAACTGTTTATCTTCTTACCGAATAATAGTAAATAGTATTTCATAAAAGCCTCAATTTATTGAGGCTTTTATATTGTTTTCTTTGCTTTTCAGAGAAAAATAGGGTACCATATCTCTATGAAATACGCTTGTATTGTTTTTACCCTATGAATTCTTTCAGCCCTTACGGTACAGTGATTGGTTCATACGAGTGGTATGCAGACAACAGTGGATGCTTTTATGTTTAATTTTACTATTCATGGAAGAGATATAGGGGAGAGTTTTGAAACCTTTTCACGAGAGTTTTTCCCAAATCATGCCAATGGTAAGCTTTTTTGAGCTCTCTATTTGGTTGGTTATAATATCACTGAGGAACTAGTAAAGTTTGGTTTTTTCGTATTGGCAGTACTTCTGCTAAAGCCAGTTACTACTCGGCGAGTTCTCTACACTGGTATGCTTATAGGAGCAGGGTTTGCTACAGTAGAACATTTCAGTTCAGAGACCATCTCCTGGTACATTTTCCCTTTACGACTTGCAGGGCACATGCTCTTTACCAGCGTTATAGCACTTTGGTATTCGCTTGGTTCTTTTGCTAGGATGCGATGGATTGACGATGGAGCTAAGGCTTGAATTGTACCATTTCTACTCTCAAAATGGTCAGGGGGTGTGATGGCATTATGGGTTATAGCGGGCATTTTTCTTGCTGCTTTAGTTCATTCATTTGTGAATCTCTTTGCTTCATCTGGCCACTATATGGCTATTATTATTGAAGCTATAGGTTGGACTTGAGTCATATTGTTTCTTTTGAATCAAAAATCAGAGAGACCATATGGGCGGATACTTCAGGAAATCAAACTGATGCAAAATCTTCATGACATTCAAGCAACACTTGATAACCTGCAAAATCCTGTAATAACAAGTCCTGAAGTTGTGTCAGAACCAGACACACATTTTGAAATTAAAAAAATCCGATTATCCCGTAAACAATTTGCAAAAAAATAAATACAGATACAATGCGCCCTGTCTGAGGCTTCACTTGGACTTTATTTTTCTAACTTTTTCTTATGAAGCACACTGAAAAGAAAGAACTTATCAAAAAGTACGCTCGTACTTCTAGTGATACTGGTTCTCCAGAGGTACAGATCGCACTCATTACGGCTCGTATTGAGGCTCTCTCAGCTCATCTCAATGAGCATAAAAAAGATAACCACTCACGTCGTGGTCTTCTTGGACTTGTCAGTACTCGACGCAAGCTCCGTAACTATCTCGCAAAAACTAATCCAGAAGCTCTAGCAAAAATAGATGGTGAAATAGCTACTATTAAGCAAACAAAAAAAGAAGAAAAGACCCAGGAAGTAGCCGTTAAAAAAGTAGTTACCAAGAAAGTAGAAAAAAAAGAAGCAGCTCCAAAAAAAACTCCAGCTAAAAAAGCAGCTCCAAAAAAGAAAAAGTAATTTTTTACAATTTTTATAATACACCCTCGGAGTGAGGGTGTATTTTTTTGAAATATGACTATACTAAGCGAGATGTCTATGAAGCGCTTATTCCTTCGATGAAATACTACACTTTTCCTGCTGATTATTATGGCAGTTATGTTTGTTGTGGTGCTTCTTGGACGATTGCCCTATGCGAGTTTTCAGGGGGATATAATATCACTCGACCCACTGAATATAGATATGTATCATCTGAATTTTGCCTCTGAACCAGTAGTTGTCGATAAACAACTCAATCCACTTGGGCTCGAAAAATTAGAGCAAGAGCTTCTTATAAATCGATTTTCTCTCTATCAGTTTCTTCTCTATCATAAAAGGTCACACCAATACTTTCCCTATATAGAATCCTATTTTTCTGACAGTGGTATCCCAGATGATATCAAATACATAGCAATTGCTGAAAGCGGGCTACAATATGATGCACTCAGTCAAGCGGGCGCAAGAGGTATATGGCAACTTATGCCAGAAACAGCTCGCCAATATGGCCTTCGTGTCGATAAATATATTGATGAACGGCTTAATTTTGAACGATCAACCCGTGTTGCTGCTGCATATATGGTTGCTTTGAAGAAAAAATTTGGCACATGGACATTAGCTGCTGCTGGATACAATCGTGGCCTTTCCGGTCTTCAGCGTGATATGGACGCACAGCCTGCAGCAAAAAACTATTATGATCTTGTTCTCAATTCTGAGACTGGAAATTATATTTATCGTGTCGTGGCCATTAAATACCTTATGGAGAATCGATGGAAACTCTTTTCTGCTAAGACCTTATGAGATTTTTTCTCAAATCCTGAGACGAAAACACTTACCCTCCAATGACCAATTAATGATTTACGTGTATGGTGCCTTGAGCATGATGTGAACTATCAAGAGCTTCGTGACCTCAACCCCTGGATTTTGAGCTATGTGCTTCCTGATGGTCCTTGGGATGTAAAACTCTTAGTTAAATAACCATTATGTCTGATTTCCCAGAAGAATATTCTGATGGTTATGTTCTCTTTTATGGACAGCGTTGTCTCGTTGATCCTCGAGCCTTGATACCGAGAATTGAGACAGAGGAACTCGTGAAATATACCCTAAAAATACTCGAAAACTCTCCCAATATAGATACCATTGTCGACATTGGTACTGGGAGCGGAGTGATTCCGCTTTCGATTGCTCATAAGAGCCCTCGGGAACTCATTATTATTGCTACAGATATGAGCCAAGAGGCTCTTGATTTGGCACAAGAAAATTTTGCACTTTTGAAAAAAAGTCTCATTCGGCCACCAATATTCTTACCAGGAGATCTGTTGGTCCCGGTCATTCGACATCTTGGTTGAGATATCCCAGATACTCTTCTTATCACAGCAAATCTCCCCTATGTTCTCACTCGGGAGGTCGTCGGAGATTTGATTTATGAACCTAAAATGGCATTTATTGGTGGAGAAAAAACAGGATTTGAACTCTACGAACGATTTTTTCAACAACTCTCTACCTGGAAATGTCGTCCCAAAACTTGCCATATTGTCATAGAGTTTTGACTCTGGCAAAGAGATGTCGCAGAAACAGTACTTGCACAGTATCCTTGGAAATATACATTTTTTCCAGATTTACGAGATATTGAACGATTTTGTCATATAATTATTACTTCATAAGTATTTTTTATGCAGCATCTTTTCTTAGTACTCCTCCATTCCCTTGGTGTCAGTCAAAAGAAATTATCTCTGATTCCGCCAGAGTGAGCTCAACATTTTTACGAGACTGTCAACATTCAGAAACTTCTTCAAATAGGCATAAACCAAGAAACAGCCCAGAAGATAGTAGACAAAAAAATTACCCTCAATGTCGAACGTGTCGAACATCTTATACAAGAAAAAGGTATTCGAATTATTCACAAAGATGATGTAGAATACCCAACGTTACTTACAAATATTGTTGATGTCCCAACTATTCTCTATGTACGGGGGCAGCTCCCATCACATGATGCGCTTATTTCTGTTGTTGGTTCACGAAAACACTCAAGCTATGCTCAGTCTGCCCTTGAAAAGATAATTCCAGACTTGATTCGACATGGCTATGTGATTGTGAGTGGAGGCGCCTATGGTATTGATGCACTGGCCCATGAAATCACTCTTAAGAACGGTGGTCAAACGATTGTTGTTTTTGGTGCGGGGATAGATGTTATATATCCTACAACCCACAGTAGACTCTTTGAGGAAGTGGCTCAAAAATGATGAGCCCTTGTCTCACAATTTCCTCTTGGGACTCCTGCGGAGCCCTTCAATTTTCCTATTCGTAACACTATCGTAGCTGGTATGAGTCGAGGAACGCTGATTGCTGAGGCAGGAGAGGACTCTGGTACCCTTATAACAGCTCGTCTAGCACTTGAGTATAATAGGGATGTCTTTGTGATACCAGCCGATATTACTCGAGAAGGGGCTCGTGGAAGTAATGCTTTGATTCGAGATGGACTTTGAAAACTTATTCTCTCAGCAGAGGATATTCTCTCAGAATACCAGATAGTAGACAAACAGTTATCACTCTTGACTACTATGAGACCGGATTTTACTGATGAAATACAAGAAAAACTCTATGAAATACTTTGTCGAGATGCAGCAACTATTGATGCTCTAGCCGATCAAACAGGTTGTGAAATCACTCTAATTATGAATGCTTTGGGCACTATGGAAATTGAGGGAATTGTTGAGAATTCCGGTGGGGTGTATACTATTTCTTAATCTTTTGTATTTTTTATACTCCTTAATGCTCACTGCAGTCATTCCCATTTAGACACGAGCATTCTGCAATCAAATCCATGTCAATCGGGTCAAAATGGTTGTCATGGCTTGGAGAGTTCATTATATGGTGTATGTGTATCTGATCGGTCTGCAATTTGTCTTAGGTATACCATAATATGATTAAGCGTATTAATTATATTTTTATTTCTAAATATATGGAGCCTTCTCATCTCGGGTTTTATATTGTTGAGTGAGGTAATCAATCTTATACTATCTACACAATGATTGATAGCTCCCATACATTGCCGAAGAGTATTAATTTCTTTCCCCTGTACTTCTTTGTCTTCTTGTTTTATCGCATATCCCCAAATTGGATCATTATCAATGAATGGATCTATTTCATCGTCATCCATCCTCTGACTTAAATCCCAGTTGGGTATTTTTTGAGGTGGATATTTGGTGCAAAAGAGTTCAATATATTGAAATACCGTTTCCAATAATTCTTCCGATATTTGGTTACTTTGTAATGCCTTTTTGAGAGTTTCTTCGAGGGATTCGTTTGATTTTTTGAGTTGTTTCTGATTCGAGAGTATTCTTTTAATGTCTACTTCAATTATTCTTATATACGTCATAAAAATCTTGGGGCTGTTATGAGAAGCAAATTTTGTTACATACCTTACAGCCTCTGGTGTGATGTGTTTTTCAATAAGTCTCCACACAGCATCATGATTTTTGGTCAAAAGTTTTTTTATTTCCCGTAATTGCCACTCAGAACATGCTATATCAATAGCCTCAAATATCTCAGAAGATGTTACAGAGGGTATTCACATAGATTTGTATTTCTATATTTTATATATAAAAATACTTTGTCAATTTACTCTTATGTTTTACCACTTCATCAAATCCCACACTTTTGCTGCCACATTGCGAGGTCTACCTGTGTGAGGATAATGATGGAGGTTGATAAATGGAACAGTATTTGCTTCGAGAAAACCACAGCGTTGTTTTTTCCAGGACTTTGTTATGTTAGGAATCATAAAATCAAATCCCACAATAGGATCTTTGAACACTCGAGCTGCTTTTTCAAAGAGCTCCTTGTTATCTGGATGACAAATTTCATATTCTTCTGCTGAATCTCCTCCGTAGCTGAGACCGATTTTCTCTGAGAGGTATACGGTTTCTCATTTTTTCGGTGTGTATTCAAAAATACTTTTATCCCATTGTTTGTGAGAAACGATTTTCCAAGGCCTTAAGAGTTCATCACTACTGAGCTGGATTCTCCCATCCCAAGATAGTTGTCTTTTGAGAAACCATGCCATTTTTTGGTCTTTTTCTACATCGCCAACCTCTTTGTCACGAGTTTTATTTTTTTCTTCTATGAGTTCATTGAGAGATTTTTTGCCATCTCCGATAACCAGTGGTTGAGTTCCAGAGAGGACCCCAGCGAGCTCAAAATTAATAACAGTTCATCGATAAACAGGTGCGACAAATTGTTCTTCCACGATGACCCACAGACAGAGCTGCTTGGCTATTCTATAGGCCATTCGGAGGTCGTCATGATTTCGGACATAGGTGATAACATGTCTACCACGGCTTCCAAGACGAGGTTTTACGATGACTGGTTTTTCTATTCTATCAAATATCTTCACGGCTTCTGCATATGAAGCAGCATATCCTCCCTGTCCAACTGGTAACTCATTTTTTTGGCATGTTTTTTTAAAAAAAGCCTTATCATCCATAAGTGCATGTTGTGATTGATCAACGTTTTTTGGCCGAGGTATTCCAGTAAAGGTCATTATTTTTTTTCTCCAGGTTCATGGTATGGGTTTTCTGACAATATAGGTATCAACACCTCTATCAAAGATTCTAACTTCTCGCATTTCTAATCATCGTTTTTCAGCCTCTTCCCAGAGAACTTTTGCACGAGAAAGAGTTGTTTTCCCTGGTTTTCTCCCAAAGTGTACTAAGCCCATGAGTCGGAGCAGACTCACGAGAAAAATTGTCACATCATCCTCCCATTGTCCAAAGAATCGAGCCAAAGGATTTCCGAGGAGTCCTACCTGGAGCTTCTCAAAAAGAATATTGAGACTATCAAAATACCAGTTTAGATAGTGAGGGATTGGGTTATGTCCACAATAGGGGCATGAGTGTTTTTTTGTCATGGCGGTAGTCTATCATAAGTCCTCTTTTTTTACAATAACTTCTCTTCAAAATGAGATGACAAAAGAGGAAAATTCTTTTTGATTTTATTGTTCTATCGAACTACTTTCCACTCATTCCAAATTATTTTTTGCAATTTAATTGGTAAGAGCGTGAGCATCCAGGTCATCAAAAGCCGTGGCCAACCTATTTTATGTGCTCGGCGTCCAGTGTGATATATGAGGAGATTGCGAGCTGATATAGTACGCCCTATTTTTGCTAATTTTTCAAAATGATTTTTATCCTCTCATCCTATGAGTTCTTCATCAAAACCGCCTACTTTTTTAAATGCATCTTGTCTGACCATCTGAAATTCACCAGAGGCTCACCCTATATGGATAACATTGTTGAAAAACATAAAGAGATATCAGAGGGCTCAAAAGATAATTCTATCTGCTCGTGTCTCCATCTCTGGCAATACGCGCATTGGTGCTGTGAGTGCGACAGAATTTGGGGTATTTTCTAATATTTTAAATGCTTCAGCAAAGAATATATCTGGATTCAAAATAGTCACATCAGCATCAACGAATACAAAATATTCCCCAGATGCAATGCTGGCTCAGAGATTTCTCCCCATCCCTATTGTTTGGCGCTTCTCTCCTTTGTATACGATGATTTTATCGGTATATTTTCTTGCAATTTCAATTGTTCCATCATCACTTCCGCCATCTGAAATAATTATTTCTTTCTCCCCATTATACTGGGAAATCCACAAAAGAGTTTTTTCTATGACAGATGCTTCGCGAAGAGTCGGGATTATGAATGAGATCATACCTTTAAGAGTTTATGCTTAAAATACCGGGTGATACTTATTATAAGTGTTGGGACTATAATGACTAACCCAATTAAGAAATAATACTTGAGTTCTTCTGCGAGCTGGGCATAAGTGGCACCAAAAGAATACCCAAGTCCCAATAGGGCTAATACCAGCAATATTTCCCCAAGGAAATTAATCGCTAAATATTTTTTGAGTGGTATATGAGTTGCCCCAGCTGTCATCAGTGTGGCTATTGATGCTCCGAAACCGAGCGTGATTTTTGAAAGAAAGAGAATTCTGGTGTGAAATTTTTTAAAAAGAGGCTTTACTTGATTAAGCAATTCTTTTGAAACCCCGAAGTATCGTCCAAATCGCTCTAAAAAAGGATCGAGGAAGTATCGTCCAACACCATACCATGCCGCATCCCCTACTAAATCACCTACGAGAATACTGATGTAAAGTGGAAAGAAATCGAGCGCTCCAAATGTCAGCAAAAAACCACAAGCAATCATAAGCATCGGGCCTTCAATGGCTACACCTATACCGATAAGGAGATACTTATAGGTGGGGAATTCTAGAGCGTATGCCGCAAACGCTGGCAAAGTAGACATATAATTTTGTTTATAATTCGACCATTATAGGGACATTGGTATTCATTCAACTTTAAAATAAAAAATACCCACTCACAGAGGTGAATAGGTATTTAATTTTCTGGAGAAATTCGAATTACTCAGCAGGAGTTGCTTCAGTTTCAGTAGGTGCTTCAGTTGCAGTTTCTTCTACTGCAGGAGTACAAGATTCATCAGTACAAGGAGTACCGTCAGCACAAGTTTTTTCTGTAGCAGGAGCTACTGTTTCATCAACGGGAGTTGTTGCTTCATCAGACATAATAAAAAGGATAGGAAATAGAACCGAGAGTATAGCAGGTTCTCCTGTATTCCAAGAGTTTATGTTTGACATATATAAAATATTATCTTAAATAACTATAATATCCTTTCAAAACTATACTCAACAAGTTTGTAATCCTCGTAAATAAATTTACCTGAAAAAAGTCCTTCTTGGTCCAAACATTTCAAAAATACTCTGTCTCATTCCCAGACATTCAAGTCAAGGAGTTTATCATTATCTATCCATTCGAGCACTCCCTCAGGTGACTCTATAAGTTCTCATTCGAATTCATCAATCACAAAAAGCCAGACATACCATGTCTCGATGGTATCAAAAGCGGGAAATGTCAGAAAGGCTTTTAATTTCGGATTTTTTACCTTCAATCCTGATTCTTCCTCTATTTCACGAATGGCACATTCCTCAGGCGTCTCTCATTCCTCAAATTTGCCCCCTAGACCGTTCCATTTTCCCTTATGCATATCATTTTCCTTCTTGATACGATGGAGCATCAGGGTGCGACCATTGTGACGGATATAGCAGAGGGTGGCGAGTTTCATAGAAGCTTTGATTATTTTTCAACTTGAGTATCCATGATTTGTCTCATCAAGATAAATGAAAACTTCACTCCTTCTTTTTCAGAAAGAATTTCTTTTAGATAAATTTTATTATCCATATCATATTTCTTGGGGAAATTAATACTCAAGTAGGTCATCCTGTTTTTATTTGCCTCCCAGAACCTGTATTTAATAACTTCTTTACCTTCATATTTTTTCATAAATTTATCAATCGTTCAACCTTCTCTATCCCAATTTACAATTCTTTTACTGACCCATACCTCATCCCATATATCAAAAAATGGAAAATGAGAGATGATATTTCTAATCACCTTGAATAATTCTCCTCATATCTCTGCTTCCATTGGTGGACGTGTTTTCTTTAGATAATCAATCACCCATTTGATAGGTTCATAATTTAATAATTCTGCATAAACAGCAAATCCATCTTTTATTTTTGAAAAACGATATGATTTCTTTTTCCTCCAAAAAGTATCATCCATTACTTCCTCAAAAATATTATAGAATCTATTATATCAGAGTGTTAGAAACTTTTTTTCCGCCTTACTCGGTTTTAAATTTTCATTCATTTTATTTCTTGAAAAAATGGTAAGCAAATCTTGTTCTTCTATCCAACAAGTATATATACCAATTATCCTCTTTTTCCCCTAAAATCAACCATTTTTACCACCTTCTTGGAGGTATTTTATGACCTGGAAGTTGAGAAGGATCTTTGGTCGTTGCTTTTTGTGCTGGCTTATGTCTCGGAGGTCTCTGTGGTTTTGGAGGCGCTTTTGTGACGGTGTGGTTTTTGAGAGGATAGGGGTGATTATCGATAACGGGAATTTGTTTTCCAATCAGTTTCTGGATATCGCGGAGGTATTCTTTTTCTTCTGCATCACAGAAAGCGAGAGCGATACCACTGGATCCTGCTCGACCTGTCCGACCAATACGGTGGACATAGGATTCTGGGACATTTGGCAGTTCAAAATTCACGACATGTGTTAGTTCATCAATGTCGATTCCTCTCGCTGCAATGTCGGTTGCTACGAGGACACGAGTAGTCTTTGCTTTAAAGTTTTTGAGGGCTGTTTGTCTGGCATTTTGTGTCTTATTTCCATGAATAGCTTGGGCATTGACTCCCACTTTCATGAGTTCTTTGACGACTTTGTCAGCGCCGTGTTTTGTGCGGGTAAAGACTAGGATTCGTTCAATGTTTTTATCCTTCAAAACCTCTAGGAGAAGATGTTTCTTGTTTTCTTTGTCGACAAAGTAGACAGCTTGGTTGACAGTATCTGCGGTGCTGGAAACTGGAGTGACTTCGACACGAGCTGGGTTGGTGAGAATACTCTTGGACAGTTCGACAATCGCAGGAGGCATGGTTGCTGAGAAAAAGAGAGATTGTCGTTTTGCGGGAATTTTTGCAATCACTTTTTTGACATCGTGGACAAACCCCATATCGAGCATTCTATCCGCTTCATCGAGAACAAAAAACTGAATATGGCGAAGGTCGACATAGCCTTGGTCCATCAGATCGAGAAGCCGTCCTGGTGTCGCTATTAGGACATCGATACCTTGCTGGAGTGTCTGGACTTGGCTATGTTGATTTACACCACCAAAGATAACGGTATATTTCAATTTCGTATTTCGTCCATAATTACCAAAACTCTCGGCAATCTGGATAGCAAGTTCTCGTGTTGGCGTCAAAATAAGACTTCGAATGACTCGTTTTCCTGGTGCGAGATTTCTGTCTTCACTCAAGAGCTGGATAATAGGAATAGCGAAAGCGGCTGTTTTACCAGTTCCTGTTTGTGCGACTCCGAGGAGGTCTCGGTGCTGGAGGACAAGAGGAATAGCTTTGGCTTGAATAGGAGTTGGTGTGGTATATCACTCAGTTTCGAGGGCAGCGAGAATGGGTGGAATTATCTGGAGTTCGGAGAATTTCATGAAAAATAATTAAGAAAAGAAGCGAAAAAGTGCTTCCTCGATAGTAGGGTTTTATGCGAAAAGTGCAAGAAATTCTTATGACGAATGACTATTCGACATGTACTTCTCCAGCGTTTTCCATTTGTTTTTTGGTGACTTTAATCCGTAGAGCCAGAACAGTTCCTATAAGCAAAACAACCGAAGCGAAAATAAAAACCGATCCATATGCCGAGATTTGTGCCTTGAGGGTGATGAGAGCAATAGCTTTTTGATAATCGAGCGGATTCGTACTATGAATAGTACTGTAGCGAGCGATTTTTGATACATTGCTTTCTGTGAGATTGCTCAGAATGGTCCCGAAAACGGCAATACCAAATGCTCCTGCGACATTGCGGGCGAGTGCCAGTACCGAAGAAGCCATGCCTATTTCATGCACTGGTACCACTGTCGCAATAATATTGGTACGTTGAGCCATACCAAATCCCATTCCAAAAGCCATCAACGAGAGCGGCCAGATAATATCGATAGCCGTTGAACGAGGATCGAGGTAGGAGAAAAAATAGAGAGCAATGGCTGCTATGAGTGTACTGACCGCAATGACATAACGGGGTTCTACTTTCCCCGTCAATTTCCCCCCAATAGGTGCCCCTAGCATCATAGCAAAGGCGAGGGGCATAAAGAGAAAACCTGTTTCGGTCGCACCATAGCCGAGGAATGTCTGTGCGAATACAGGAATAAGAAAAATACCCCCCATCATACCCATAAATACCACAAAATTATTAATAAGTGTATTCACAAATGCTGGTATTTTAAAAAACTTAAAATCCACAATTGGGTCGGTATGATTTTTTTCAATCTTTATAAAAAGTGTACTAAATAAGACAGTAACGAGGTATGACACTATGCTCTCTATGGAAAACCACCCCCAATCTATACCTTTATCTAGGACTAATACGAGTGATGAAAGTGCGATACCCAGTGTGATAGCACCCCACCAGTCAAATTTGACTGTTTTTTTCTCAGAAACAGATTCTGTCACATATTTCAGGGCCATTAATAAGCCCACTGCTCAGACTGGTAGATTAATCAAAAATACCGATCTCCATCAAAAAGAATCAATCAGTGGCCCCCCAAGAAGTGGACCAAAAACCGAAGCAGCCGCAAAAGAAGCCGACCATATTCAGAGCGCTTGAGCACGGTCTTTTCCTTTAAAGGTAACGGCAATAATTGCCATAGCGGTTGGATAATCGGCAGATCCAGCAATGGCTTGAATGATACGAAAAACGATCATAGAACTGAGATTCCATGCAAATCCAGCCAGCACGGAACCAAAGATAAAAATAGAAAACCCAAGGATATAGACTTTTTTTCTCCCCACAGTATCTCATAGCTTACCCCAGATGGGGACAAAGATGGCGTTTGCGAGAATATAAGCCGTTGCTATCCATCCTGCCGAGGAAACGGTAATATTAAAGTCATTAATAATTTTTGGAAGTGCTAAATTTACAATAGTCTGATCGAGCCGTCCTAAAAAAGTGCCCACAATAACCGTGATGAGTACTAACCATTGAAAATCATCTTTATTTTCCGGAGAGGTTGTCTCGGTCATACAATTTATTTATAAATCCATAATTTTGCTGACATTCCGTCTTTGATTTCTGGATACCTAGTAACATCAAATCGTATTTTTACATCAAATTCTTTTGTTTCTCTTTTGTTTGAAATATTGAACACGATGTCATTTTGGTGTGAAATGGGGCTAATTTCATCGACAATACCGCTATATTTTTTTGATCAAAAAGCGTCCACGGTAAAAATAGCCTTTTGCCCAACCTTGATATCCTGTAATCCTTTGTCTTCCTCAATACTTCCTACCACTCTCATCTCGGTAGGATCGAACATGCTCACCACTGTCTCACCACGATTAAATAGCTCACCAACGGTATTTTTTGTGTTTGTGATAATACCATCCACCTTAGTTTTCACTAATTCACTTCCAACTCGCGCCACGATACTGTTTGATAAAACATGCTCTCCAATATTTACTGAAACCGTTTCGAGAACACCTGAAATCTGTGGCGACAGATTGATAACTGGAGCGCTCACGACGGCATTATCGGTATAAATATATCGTTGTGTTATTTCCCAGTAGATAAAACCAAAAACTATTCCCAGCAGACACACTCCGAGAGTGATATTAAAAACTTTTCTATTGTTATTAATGTTCTGAGTAATTTTATTTCGTATTCTATTCATAGATATTAATGGTTATAGGATGCAATAATTTTTGAGAGTATACTGGCGTATTCGGTTACTTCTTTCTCACTGAGAGGAGCTAATATTTTTTCCATTTTTTGCAAGACATCTTTATAGCACTCATCGTACATTTCTTTCCCCTTGCTGGTTATTTCTAGCCGGACAATACGTCGATCGTTTTCATCAGAAATACGTTTCAGATATCCATCTTTTGCAAGACGGTTAATAGCTGATGTGGCCGAAGGCAGAGCAATCAAAAGAGAACTGGCTATTTCTTTCATGGTTGGTGCATTCTTTTCCAAGATGAACGCAAGTATTTTTATTTGAGCAAGTGATAAAGAGGTGATATTTCCCTGTCAGGATATCTGTTCACGTATGAGACGATTTAGAGAAAAAATCATTGGAACGAGCTCCTGAGTACTTACGTTTTTCATAGAATAAAAAAGTTAGCTTCTAAAAATATTAGATAACCTAACTATATTGTTTTGAGAGAATAAGTCAAAAGTTTTTTATAAACAATATGAGAAGAATCTTTTATGAAATTTTTATTCGATTTTCTTTAGCTCTAAAACTTGTGATTCTTCCGATTAAATCAAATGGTATTGGCTGATTCAGAGGAAATTGAATCGCTCATTTGGAGGTTTTGTAATTTTTTAATTCTTTTGTAAATTCTCGTACTCCAGATGCTGTTGGATAAAAACCAATGTGTTTTGTAAAGACAGCAAAATAGACGAGAGGTCAACCAAGTTTAAATGCTGGCATACCATAACTGATACATTCTTCTGCTTCTGGAGCAGCTTTGCGGATAGTTGTACGAATATCTTCCAGCGTCTTCTGTAAGGGCAGTGGTTGCGCTGAAATATAAGCATCAATGGTCGTAAACATCTCCATAGTCTTTTATTGGTCAGGATGGCGGGACTCGAACCCACGACCCCAAGACCCCCAGCCTTGTGCGCTACCAACTGCGCCACATCCTGATGAGAATAGTGTATGATTATTTTGTTTTTTTCAAACGAGATACCTGAAATTTTGTTTCTGATTTTTTGGGGCTGACAGGAGCGAGTTTTAACCAGATTTCACCAAAGACTTCCTCAGAAGATTTATTTGCATCTACTTTGATCCCATCGTGATGACTGAAATAATGTCCATAAGAAGTGATATAGGTTTCCTGGAGTTTTTCTACGAGACGGCGTTTTGCTTTTTTCGTGAGTTTTTCACCATCAGGAAGGTATTTAAGATTATTAATCATCTGAAATGAGAGAAGTGTTCCTTCCCCTTCTTCCTCTTTTTTTGATCGTTTTTTGATTCTTTCGAGTGTTTTTGCTGCTGATACATCAAGATATACCGTTGTTGCTTTAGCAAAGAGATCTTTATAGACAGTATTCTTGAACCAGAGAAGTCCATTTTCAAGTTGATCAAGTGTATGTCCGAGAGAAAGTCCTCGAATTACAATTGTTGGAAGAGCTCTGTCCATAATAACGATGTGCCCTTTGAGAAGATTTGGGACGACCTTTCTCTCGATTTGGTAGAGAAAATCTGCTACTTGGAGAAGAAGATGTGCCTCTGGTGTAACGCCCTCACCTGGCTTCTTAGTTTCGTGTTCGACGAAATATTCACGGAAAAATGGAGCATCTTTCCATGTGGTAATAACAGCTACTTGTCCTTGAGACATAAACATTTTTTTGAGTTTTTTTGCTTGAGTAGATTTACCACTGCCATCTGGTCCCTCGAGGATAATGAGTTGTCCTGGAAAATCGGAAATGCGAGAAAAATTTGGTTTCATAGAGAGAAATAATTATTTTTTTAGAGACCAGAAAGAAGTTCGGTACCGTATTTTTTATAGAAATATTCACTGACTTTCTCACGCATTTCTGGCGTCGTGTCACAGACTGTCTTGATGGCATCGATAGTGTACATATTTTCTGACTCAGAGAGACGGTCGTAGGCATCAACCACACGGGTTTGGAAAGCATGAAAGTTATGGAGAATATTCTCGGAGAACTCCATATCCATACCTGCTTCATAGTGTTTGAGATCATTTCGACCTGCTGCTCGCTTCATACCTGCTTCTACGGGAAGTCGGAAATAAAATGTCATATCAGGTACTGGGAAATAATTGTCATAAAATGGACGAACGTCTTCAATTTCTAATCCTCGAGCATAACCTCGAGCAAGAGCTGTGTAGATATATCGGTCAGCGAGAACGATAATACCTGCCTTGAGCATTCACTTAATTTCTGAAACATATCGTTCCATCAGGTCTGCAGCGTGCACCATATCAAAGACCGTTGCTGGAAGTTTGAGATCTTGTTTTTTGAGTGTTTTTGTGAGAGGTTTGATTTTGAGATTACTATTCCATTCAGTAAAATGAACAAAAAATCCGTTTGACTCCAAGAGTTTTTGGAGAATATGGACTTGTGTCGATTTACCACTTCCGTCTTGTCACTCGACGACGATAAGTGTCCCTGGACGAATATCCTTTGGGAAGAAAGGTTTTTGTTTCCCATCTTTTTTCTCCGTAGAGATTCTGTGATTGGTAAAACGTGCAGGCACTTTCTTGCCTCGAGTTAGAGGAGGTGCCGAGAGAGTAGAAGTAGGTGTCATATGGGACAATCCTACCAGATATTTTTTGACTCTGCAAGTGCGAGAACAAATTTTTCTTTCAAAGAATATTGCACTCTATCGGAACTATGGTCTATTATAGATTTTATTAATTACACTCCACGGACACAACGCACACTGTAGGCTCCAAGCTTATTAGGGCCATATTGATCAGTATACTGGGCACCATTGCTAAAGTCCTGGGACCATGCACTGCCGGCGTTATAGTCTGTAGATGACCAATAGTAAACTAGAGGAGCGGACATTGCCACCCTATTGGTATATAATATCGCTAATTCATCCTTTGTGGGGAGATGCCAGTCAGCGTGAGTGTTGGCGTTTAATGTCGCACAATAATTAACTGCAGCCACCCATTGGTATGTTCCCGCAGAACTCGATAGTGCCCGTAAACTCGAACTCAGATACATTGTACCATCTCAGCATGTATTTCATACAGTAGTACAGCCCCCACCATCACTGCTATCCAACACTGTACAAGTCCCCATATTATACCCTGTTCTCCCCCCTACTGTTGTATATTGTCCCAAATTACCCTTACTTTCAAATAATGCTGTTACGAGATATCCAGCCCCACCATCACAGGAACTTAACGAATATCCACAAGGCCCAGTAGTAGTACCTGCAGCATCCTTGAAACAGGTGCCTGTACCAAAAGGATCTACCACAGACTGACCATTATTAGCAGCACTTACTGCAGCACTCAAATCTGATGGAGGTAGCCCCTTAATAGAAAGAGCCCCCTGAATAGCCGATTGTATAAATCTAATATCAGATATCCTGTGACTATCTCTTGATTTCTTTATATATCATGTATACGCTGAGAGACCGCCTGTTGCAAGAATAGCAATAATAGCCATCACAACCATGAGTTCTATGAGTGTAAAACCTGATTGTTTTTTCATATAAAAATAACTAAAAGCAATAAATATATGTCTTGATTTTATATATTTTTTGATTGAATCAATACCAACATTTAATTACTGTTCTCGTGTATTTTTTCTTTTTAGGAAGTTTCAGGTTTATTCCTTGGCCACAAAAAGTATTCGTCTGAGCGATGTCTTCCAATCATAGGTTGTCATATTATAGGGATTTTTGACTAGTGATTCTAGAAGTTTATTTGATTCCATTGCAGGATATCCAATATATGATTCTTCTTGTCAGAAACTGATACTATAGCTGTGTATTTTTTTCTCTCCATTGGTGATAAATGTATAGGCTTCATTGTTTTGAATACGATTTAAAATGTTTTCAGCTACTGTGAAATCTATCACAACTGGTGGGTTTTGCAGGGCATAAAATGTATGATTTCATTCATGATGATTTGGAAGCAGTGATCGGAATTCGTACTGTTGGAGAAATTCAACGAGCTCTGGCGTGTAGGTAATATTGGAGTGCTCTCGAGCGAGATCAATCATATCTACAGAAAGTGGTACATCGGTTCGAATGGTTGCCAAAAATTGACTCTTCTTAGCACTGTCTCCATCACCAATTAAGGCCTGAAGTTTTGGTGAGAGTTTATCTAAATTTTCTAAGATGTTATCGAGTGTTTTGTAGTCTTCGAGAAGTTTTACAGCTGTTTTAGGACCGACTCATTTTACCCCAGGAATATTATCAGATGTATCACCAATCAGTGCGAGATAGTCCACTATCTGATTGGGTTGTACTTCAAATTTTTTCACTGCTTCCTCTACTCAATACTCTGACCCCTTCATGGCATCATAGACATAGGTATTTCCCCCTACAAACTGAAAGAGATCTTTATCAGAAGAAACAATCTGTATTTTCTCCATAGTTTTCTCATATTTTTTCACGAGCGTTCCTATTATGTCATCAGCCTCAAAACCAGGAGCTGTCATCCAAGGGATATTCAATAAATCGGTTACTTCAAAAATAGGGTCCATCTGGCTGATAAGATCTGATGGCATACCATCACGATGAGCCTTGTAATTTTCATCCACCTCACTTCGAAATGTTTCTCCGCCACTATCAAACGCTATCACAATATAGGCCGCATCACTTTGCAACAATTTCATTAGAGCACGAGTATATCCAAAAAGCGCATTGGCTGGCTTTCAGTCTTTGGTGTGCATGCCTGGCACAGCATAAAATACCCGAAAAATCAGATTAAATCCATCAATAATAATAAGTTCACGACGCATAAGGCTAGTAGATTAATTTCTGATAACATTCATCACACACCACTCTTTCTGGTGTATTGGGAGCATAAGTACTGATTATAGGTTTTTTACAATCAGTACAAGTTCTTTCATGGAGCGTTCTTCCATTTCTGAGCGAGAGTCTTTCTTTATGTCTCTGATCTGGATGTTTGGTTGGGAGGGGAAGATTGTTCTCAATATAAAATGCAAGCTCCTGTGATACGAGTTTAAATGGTTTTTTTGTTATTTCGCATTGTATAGTTCATGCCAGTGCCTCGGTGATATTTTTTGTAGCGGTATCAAATCACACTATTCTTTCATCATATTGAGCTATAGAAAGAGGAGTGTATATATTTCCATTAAATGCTATAGTTTCTTCGGTTCGCCATCTCCAGCCTCATCTCTCTGCTTCATCCTGTGAAAGAGGAAAATATTCATGAGCGAGAGATTCATTGTATTCAAATGCTGATAGCTGTCGTGGAAAAAATTGTCACCACTCACCCGTGCTTTGCATGTGTTCAATGATTTTTCCACAAAGGGTTTCATATTCTTGTACGGAATAAGATTTATTGAAAATACAGTGATGTTCGTGGTTATGGAGACCAATGCATCCGAAGCAATTTTTTACCCCAAAAAACACATAAGCACTATAGAGAATATCTGAGACATTTTCAGTTGAATTAATAGCAAAAGCCATATTCGAAGCATTAATTCCTACTGTTAATGAACAATAGGCATTTTCAAGGTTCTTCATTCCATTAGTAATATACTGACAATCTTTTTGTTCTTTGCCATGATCACAATGTGCACAATCCTCAGATCCCATCATATAATAGGAGTCAAAACAGTTTTTAGAAGACTGAAACTCATCTCATAAACAGCCCTCTGATTGTACTGTTGAGGCGTATTTATGTATGCCTTGTGGTATTACTTTTTTCAGTGATGTGAGAGAAAGAAGAGAATTACTGTGTTTTTTAAGATATTCCTTTATTGCCTCAGGCGTTGAGAGTTGATTAAAGAGGTAATTGCTTTTATTTCTGAGGTTATAACATCCGATACAGTTGGTACATCCTATACAATCATAACAGAGAATGCAATCAGTACAGTTTGTGAGCTCATGTGAATACCAGCAATTATAACATTTTTTTGACAGACTGAGAGTATAGCAATTTTCGCATTCGAAAATACATTCACAATCGATACAATTTTTGGAATAGTCCCAAATCTGGCAATACAAGCAATTCTCATTGTAGAGACCATTAAAGCAGAGATAACAATCCTTGATATACGCACAATTATTGGAATAAACAGAGTTTACATCATGATGTTTGCTATTTCACGATCTCGGTACAATAGCATTGAGCTGTCACCATTGCTCAAAAAAACTCTTATCAAAATCTATACCACGACCATACTCCAATGGATTCCATTCATCTGAATACCAAAGAGTTTTATCATAAACCGGGAATGGAACTTCAGCCGAAAACATGGCGATAATTTCTTTTCCAGTTTTACTGCATTTTCGTTTGTAGAGTCTATTTTGATTTCGGAAACTGAGCAATGTTTTCCGCATTTCCAAAGGAGAAATATTCAATGTTGGCAAACTGTATTTTTTTCCTCAAAAAATCGGTGATACTTTATCTAAAAATTCTAAATCTTTATTAGTCACAAAAAACTCCTGTCCGCTGATACGACATTTCTTCGTTTCAATAATCTTTTCTCCAGGAGGGATAAGTGTCATAAGCGAATTTAATAAACTATCCTTTTGTAACACTCCTCACAAACTACCTTCTCTGGTCTCTCTGGAGCATAGGTAGTAATTATACTCTTTCTACACTCAGAACAAGTTCTTTCATAGAGTGTTCTCGGATTTCTCAAATCCATTCTTTCTTTATGTCTCTGATCTGGATGTTTGGTAGGAATTGGGAGAGAGTTCTCAATGTAGAATGCGAGCTCTTGTTTAATAATCTTAAAAGGTTTCCCAGTCACTTCACATTGCACAATACCATTGAGGCAAGCATCAATATTCCGGGTAGCTATATCAAACCCTACAATTCTTTCATCATACTGAGATATGGGAAGAGGATGATATATACTTCATTCAAATTTCTTATCTTCTTCTGCATGCCAATTCCATCCCTTTGCTTTCACTTCTTCTTCGGTCATTGGAAAGTACTCCTGTGCGACTGTTTCATTGTACCCAAATGGAGAAAGATGATGGGGGAAAAATTCTCACCATTCTCCAGTACTTCTCATATGATTGATAATCTTTCCACAGAGGGTTTCATATTCTTGGGTGGAGTAGGATTTGTTTAGGATACAGTGGTTCACTTTTTTTAGAGAAGAACATCCAAAGAGATGCTGGCTTCCGTGACAGTTATTGAGGTAGAGTCCATCAGTACAGTCCCAAACATAGGTACTAAAAGCACTATTTTGTGACGGAAATGGACTCAGACATTCATAACACCATTCACTTCAGAGCGCTGTATAATTGCAATCATAGCCGTCTTTGCTCCATCGCCCAGTACTGATATATCTAAGACGCTCTCACTTGGAGTAATTGAAACAATAGAAACAATCACCACATTCATTGAGATAATCACCGATGCAATTCTCATTTTTTACCCCTTGAATAGCCTGATGCGGTACCTGAAGAGCCATTTCTAAAAAACGTTTTTGCAGGAGCGGGAGATGTCATTGGAGTGAGATTCGTGCCTTTTCTTTCTGGTATTCTTCCGGAGAGAGTTGTTTGTTATTAATACAGTATTCTTTTCCTCTGAGATTTGAACAAAAAAGACATTGGGTACAGTTTTTACAATCATAACAAAACTGGCAATCACGACAACTCATCAAATCTTTGCAAAACTGGCAATTATAAGAACTGTGTGTATCTACCACTTGATAGCAATATTCAGAGTCATTTGAGTGATAAAAATCGAGACAGTTTTTTGAACCATTTCCTTGATAGCCATAGAGCAAATTCTCACCAAACATCGTTGAGATAACCAAATAACAGTTCTTCATATTGCCCGAATGAAGCGTAAAATCACTATTTTCGAGATTTTTCCCCAGAGATGCAGGGAGCGGCACTTGTCGCATCAATTCACCAAATTGTTCAAAAAATCACCTTCAAAAATCAAACTGTCTTCCATACTCAAATGGTGACCAATCATCACTCCACCAGACTCTCTGGTCATAGATAGTAAGCGGTGACTCAGGTGCATACATGCCGACAGTTTCTATGCCAGTTTTATCACATTTTCTTTTATAGAGTTTTCGTTCATTGCGAAAGGAAAGTCTTCTTTTTTGTCTTTCATCAGGGCAGAGTGTTGGACCTGGGATGCTGTATTTCTTTCCTCCAAAAACGGGAGAAATCTTGTCATAAAATTCTCAATCCTTATCTGTAATAATAAAATCAGCCCCAGAAAGGAGGCATTTTTTAGTTTCAATAATCTTTTCTCCAGGTGGAATAATCATGCAAGAATTATACGGGATTGGTTTCTAAATCAAATATTCTCTATCATATATGATTGTCCCGATAAATTTTTCTTTGATCATTATCATGGAATTTGAGCATGGTATCCGAAATGATAACTCCCCATGGTTTTCAGAGTCTTTCATAGGTTTTCAGAGTTCTTGGAAGCCATATAGTCTGAACAAGTCCTTCAAATACTCCTTTTGTATTATTTTTTTGAAGCGAGAGTTTTGATGTATTTACTTCCCAGAAACGTTCAAGTGTTTTATTTTTATTTACGAGAGGCACTAGGGTTTGTATCCATTTATCTAGATATATATCATTTTCAATTCGAATAGTATCGAGATTCATCGCATCTTCTGTGATAAAAAATGAGAGACAAAATTTATCTTTTGTCTTTCTAATGTATTCCGGACTTCCCTTGATGAGCCCATGGGTATTTCATCGTCGTACGCCAAGAAGGCTAGAAATCATAGTTGTGAGGAATCGAGCGGTCCAAAGCTGTCAGGATTTTGCAATGATAAAAAGATCAATATCAGAGTTTTCTGTTTGTTTCCCCATAGCCCGAGAATTGCAGAGAGCTATAAGGAGAATGCTTGGAAACAATCAAAGAATCCAGAGAACTGTTTTATGGCTAATAAATCAAAAAGGAGTCTTCATGACAATAGTTAAGTATATTTCCTATGCATCTCTTTGTTGAGATGCACGAGGATATCATAAGGAATAACATCTATCACCTTTGCTTGTTTTTCGAGACTTACAGGTGAATTAGGGTCCTCACTGATAAAAATGACTTCCTCCCCAACAATTGGCTGAGGAACTTCTGAAATATCAATAATGGTGATGTTCATTGAGACACGTCCAAGAATTGGACACATCGTATCCCGTATTGAGAGAAAACCTTTGTTGGAGAATCTGCGATCGAGCCCATCATTATATCAGATAGGGAGTATTCCAATCATTATATTTTTTTTGGCTGTAAATGTGCCATCATATCCCGCGGATTCTCCAGCCTTGAGATGTTTTATTTGCATGAGTTTCGTATGACAGCGGAGTGCAGGCAGGAGATCAGGATGTCCATATCCATAATAAGAAAGTCCAGTACGAGCGAGTGTGTCAGATATATCTCTATACTTGCTGTGTGATAATACTCCACCCGAAGCGCAAATATGATACCATTCTGGATGTATGCCTCTTCCTTTGAGAAGCCCTGAAAAAGAATTAAATATTTCTATCTGTTTTTGGGTCACTTCAATAGTATCAGGTGTTGAGAGATGGGTCATCATGCCAATAATATTCTTCTTTAAGGGCACGAGTGAGGTATCTTCATCATCTAGCAGTGTTTGAATCCCCTCACGATGCATCCCTGTATCAAAAAAAAGATGGAGTTTTGCGTGTTTTCGTTTTCTTACTACTGCCAGGGCGTAGGAAATATCAGAACAGGCATAGTGAAATTTCTTTTCTCGAGGAATATCTGCTGGATCTACAAAACCCATAATAAGAACATCACTTTTATATCCATATTTTTGGAGTTCGTAGGCTTCGAACAGTGAATCGACACAAACAAAAGGAATATTATAGGTGTTCCATTCTTTTGCTAGAAGCTTTAATCCATGACCATAAGCGTTGCTTTTTACGACTGGTACACAAGGAATTCATGAGAGTCTTTGAAGAACCTCTAAATTGTGTTTGAGATAATCTGGGAAAATGGTAATAGTATTGAGGTTGTGATACATATCTTCTTAGGGTAAGAGTTCTCTTAAAAAATCTAGATACTCATCACTTGACATATAAAAATATAGTATAATATTTGTATATAATACATTTTTTATGTCATCATTTGTCCCTTCTTCCAGTGCTAGACCCGCTTGTAATGAAGGTCTTGTCATTGATTTATCCAAAGGAGGAAAGATTGTGGTGGGGGATACGGCTCACAGAGTCTCTCAATGGCTCACAAGGTATGGATTTCCACGCTGAAAAATTGCCCCAGTTGATTCTCTGAGTATTCTGGAAGATCAGCTTCGCAAGGAAGTTGAAAAACGGACTGTAAGTCTTGTCATCCTTGATACAGGTCTACCAACCACTCCAGCAGATGCTCAGGAACTTAGCAATGCTGAAGATGAACGAGGTGAAATTAGAAGAATGATATGACAACTTGAGGAACCTGGTAGGAAACTTACAGAAGAAGAAAAACGGAAGCTTGAAGCGGCATATGCAGCACGCCCAAGAGTACTTGAAATCATTCAAATGAAGACCGGGATTTTGCAAGATACAACCTGACCACTTATTGAGTTTCTAGGTAGACATCAAGCATTCTGGCCTGCATTTATCTTACATTCTCGCACAAATTTTTCTCAAAAATGATTTGCACCACTAATAAAAGCTTTAGGGGCACATCCTCATGTATGTATAAGTGGTGAATGAACAGGGGTAGATTTAGAATTATGAGTGATTAAGAAGATGTGTGAGTGATTTCGAAATGATCCCCAATCAGTAGTACTTCCGCAATCGAGTATGCCACTTCCAGTACGGTCATCGCCACTACCACCTCCGTCATGACGGGTGTGACCAACTCTTGTAGAGGATATGCTAATGTGTGATAGTCTACGAAGGGATGGGCTGTGGCCATAATCTTCGTAAATTAGTATTTCCCTCGCAGTACCCAGCGGTCAATATCGGTGATTTTGACAGGAATGAGCTCTCCTATTCTAAGAGATTCATTCTTGGGTGCAAATACTTCTCGGAAGTTTCTCGTTCGTCCAGAGACTGTTTCATGTTCTTCATCGATTTTTGAAATCAGAATTATTTCTTCTCGTCCTATCATAAGCTGATTTCTTTGTTGAATTATTTCATACATGAGTGCATTGAGTTTATCCCATCTTTCAGCTTTGATATTTGCTGGAATATGTCATGGCATTTTGGCAGCATAGGTTTGTTTTCGAGGAGAATATCGAGCGTTGTATGTAAAATCAAATTGGCACTCATGAAATGCCTTCACAGTATTCTCAAATTGTTTGTCAGTTTCTCCCGGAAATCAAACAATAATATCAGTGGAAATCCCGAAAAGAGGATCACGCGAACGGAGATAGTCTACTATGGTTTTGAAATCATTATAGGTATGCTTGCGGTTCATTTTTTTCAGTAAGTCATTATCACCCGATTGCAATGCAAAATGGAGATAATGGCAGCATTTTTCGAGATCAAAGTGCGCATCCAAAATATCACGGGTCATATCGTGAGGATTGCTCGAAGTAAATCGGATTCTATCCAGCCCTTCAATCTCATTAAGAGCTTCTAGTAGCTCTCGAAAAGGCGTTCTTACACTTGCAGATTCCCACGTGAGTTCCTCAGGATTCCAGAGATTTTTTCGTGTCTCCTTACCATAACTATTGACGTTTTGTCCGAGTAGTGTGATTTCTTTTGCCCCATTTTTCACGGCATCTTTTGCTTCTTCAACGATATCGTTGAGTGGTCGAGAAACTTCTTTTCCTCGAGTATAGGGAACGATACAGAAAGTGCAGAAGTTATCACATCCTGTTTGTACGATGATGTTAGCACTTCCGTTGGATTCCCGTTCCTGTCTGACACGAAGATACGACTGGAATGAATCATCTTGGCCAATATCTTCATGATAAATAAGGGAAAGAATGGTTGTCAATGCTCCAATTTCTTCAATTCTTACCACAAAATCTATATTCTCAGTACGAATAAAAAGTTCATCATCGGAATTAAAGAGGGATGCGTTGGTTTGGTTTAATTCGTTTCATTTGTTTTGTTGGTTGTCAGAACCAATGATTTTTTCATTCTGTACTTTGTATTCTGTACTTTGTATTCCATGAAGTGGTAATAATTCAATTTTGGTTGTATTGTGTCGTCCCTGGTAATCGTAATACTTCTTATTGATTCCAGTTTTTCGCGTCATACATCCTGTCATTCCAACGACAATATTTTTTCCAGTTTTTTCTTTCATCTTCTGAATCTCTTCAATATATCCAAAGACTTTATCTTCTGATTTTTGGCGGACGGAACAGGTATTAAATATCACAATATCTGCCTCATCCCATTCCTCCACTTTTACAAGCCCTGCTTGTGAGAGGAGCATATGGATTTTTTCACTGTCGGCATAGTTCATCTGACATCCAAATATCTGAATACAGTATTTTTTTATTGATTGTGTTACATGAGCTTTTTGGAGTGCTGATTGTATGCTTGAGAGTTTTTTTGTACTGATGAGAGACATGAGGTGATTATAGTGATTTTGTTTATAAAAAAAGCCCTCGGTTGAGGGCTTTTAAATATATTCTGTTTTTACAATGAACAAGTTTTATTGTTACTTCCATACTCACTTAGCTTTTGTACTAGTGTATACATTTCAAGTTTTGTTAGAGGTCTTTCTGGTTCAAAAGTATCAAGTGTTCTTGCTGTGAATCAAAGCTTTATCGCTTTTTTGATGACTTCTGACTGCCAGTTACTATCTGTTGTCACTGGCATGACACAAATACTCTTCATCATTATAGCATATGCTTCTATACGACTGACAGGCTTCATGGGGTTAAACTGTTTATTTGTCTGAGATATGATACCCTCTGCTCGTGCCTTCTCTGCTACTTGGCAGGTATAGAAAGGAATAGACTGACCAGTTATATCTGTAAATAGATTTAAGCAGGTGTACTTTTTTTCTAGAGAGATATTTCATGTTTTCAGAGCAAACATAACTGCTTCAAGACGAGTAGCAAATCCAGGAACATTACTAATAATTGCTTTCTTAACTATATTATCAAGAGTGGTTGTGTTAGTGTCCTTTGCCGTTTTTACTGGAACAGGTTCCTTAACTATATCTTTTGTTGTTAGTCCAACTCATGTACCTCCATTAACAGTAGGGGGAATAATGATGGGATTGTTGTCAGGTAATCCACTGCTGACTGCTTTACCAAATAGACCAAAAACAGAAAAATGTGTTGTTGTACAAGTAACTGTATGGATTCCCGTATCAACGACACAGTTAGGGAGCGCGCTCCATATAGCCCCATCCCAGCTATAAATCTTAAGACTTGCCTCATCTAGTCCTACTATATCACTGGCTTCATAAGTCATACTCATTGTGAGAGGAGTATTAAAAGTAGAAATTGTTGTAGAGACATCCGTTGCTGCTTTGAGTTCATACAGAAGATCCTTCACGAGAGAATTATCTATTGGTGTCCCAATATTTCCCAGTACTGTTGTCTTATTGAGTTGTTTTGACTGAAAATTTGCATCGGATACAGAGAATGCAGGAGGAACTGTTAGTGTCATTCCGCTTAGACTTTCATCCTTGAGCGTTATGGTTCATCCAGTACTTGCGGTGATCTGTTCTGTAGATGTATCGATAATTGGTGCTGATGCAACACATCAGGCAGTCGTAAACGTATTACCAATACTCGCCAGTGTCATCAATGAAGCATCTGTTGATCGTACACGATAATCATATGTAATACATGGTGCCAGGTTTGGTAATACTACATTGTGGTCTGTAACAAGAGAAGATGTGTCTGTTGAAATAGTGGCTGATGTATCGCTAGCAGTGAGTCAATATTCCACAATACTCGAAGCTTTCACATCAGTATTCCATGTTACAATAGCTGTTGGGCTAAGAGAAGGAGTGGCTGGGGTAGATAAAAGAGGTACAATAAAGGTCGGGCAGTCACCATTCAGTCTTCATTCCCAGTCACCTTGAGGAGTATATTTATCTTTATATTTTTCCAGCCATGCAATAATTGGTGCATCCAGTTGTGATCGCTTAAGACAATTATTCCCCAAAGTCACAGTAACATTTTTTAGATTGGTGACTTTTTGTAATGAACTAATCTTATTGTTTTGAAGAGACAAATATTGGATATAGGTTGGTAATCATGTAGCGTCAAAAACAGTGAGCTGATTACCCGACAAATCCAGAGTATTCAGACTATTCATACCAGTTGCTCTAAAAGATGTGAGAATATTACCTGAAAGGTAGAGATATCTCAACAGAGCCATTCAATCCCCATTGAAACTAGAAATATGGTTATCTGCCAATGTTAGGGTTTGCAACTCATTCATCCCAGAACAATTGAAGGAGGTCAAAAGATTTTCACTTATATCCAGGGTTGCTAATACATTCATATTGCTACCACTAAATGATGTGAGTTGGTTTCACCAGAGGTTTAAATAGACTAATTTACTAAACCCGGTACTATCAAAACTCGTTAATTTATTATTTCCAATCGTAAGGTGTGTTAATTTATCAAGTCCAGTACTTGAAAATGATGTGAGCTTATTTCACCAGATGGTCAAAGAAGTTAATTTATTGAGTCCAGTACCATCGAAACTCGTTAATTTATTATCTCAAATCCAAAGACTAATAAGGTTCCCTAATCCAGTACTTGAAAATGATGTGAGCTTATTGCTACTCAGATTAAGAGAAGTAAGTTCGCTCAATCCAGTACTTGAAAATGATGTAATCTGATTGCCATTTAAATTAAGGGTAGTAAGCTTACCTAATCCAGCATTAGAAAAAGAAGTAATACTATTATTGTATAGATAGAGTTCTGTAAGTTGATCGAGATTCCCCTTTTTTATAGCAAAATCTCCTGCCAGATGCTTATATCATAAATTTAGTTTCGTTACGTGTCCATCTGCACAGGTAATTCCTTCCCAGCTACATACTGTTTGTGAAACTCACCATCCAGTATGTACATCCCATCAGTCACCCCCATTGCTATTATAAATATCCATTAGAGCTCCACATTCAGCTTCTGGTACATCTGTCACGGTGGAACAAAAAGACACAGGACAAGATGCATTGAGTGTCCCCCATGAGTCATTTGAATACTGTCCAAGCCAAGAGGATACAGATGTATCAAGTTCAGAGGGAACAAGACAATTATTTGTAGTATGGAGGGAACCAAGATTTGTCATAGCGGTTATGTCCTGTATACTATTAATTAGATTGTTATCGAGGGATAGTGATGTCAATGTATTTAGGTTGGTGCCATCAAATGATACAATACGGTTATTACTCAGATTAAGAGAGAGTAATGAACCAAGATTTCCTCGAGTAATACCAAATGTTCCAGTAACATTCTGAGATGAGAGATCGAGACTTACTATATGATTATTGGAACAAGTGACACCCGACCAGCTTCCTCCACAGACTGTTGTTGATGTGCCCCAACCTGTATTGTTTGACCAATTAACCCCTCCATTATTTTCATAGATCCCCATCAATGCCTCACATTCAGTTTCTGGTACATCTGTCACAGTGGAACAAAAAGACACAGGACAAGATGTATTGAGTGTTGTCCAATCATCTTTTCCCCATACGCCATACTGATTGAGCCAAGTTATTAAAGAAGCCGAAAGAGACGTTGGGTGAAAACAGTTGTTACCAGTGTATAAATAGTAGAGACTTCTTATATTGGTTACCCCTTGTAGGTTTGATAAAAGATTGTTATCAAGATGAAGTTCATATAATCTATTCATTCCTGTCCCATCGAAAGAAGTGAGTTGGTTGTTGGAGAGGTGTAGTCAAATAACCTTTGGAAGATTTGTCCCATCGAAAGAAGTGAGCTGGTTATTGTTCAGACCTAAGAAAGAAAGATTATTCATTCCTGTCCCATCGAAAGAAGTTAATTGGTTATTAGAAAGATCAATCTGACTAACATTTGTTAATCCTGTCCCATCGAAAGAAGTGAGCTGATTGTTTGAAAGATAAATAGCAGTAAGATCTGTACTTAATCAGACCCCTGAAAAACTTGTAAAATTATTAAAACTTAAGTCAACAGAGCTCAAGATTCCCATACCTGTTGTGTTGAAGGATGTGAGCTGATTGTTAGAGAGTATCAGTTCTTGAGTATCGTTCAGCCCCTTAGCTTCAAATGAAGTAAATGCATTGTGAGAAAGATCAATACTGCGCAGATTACTCATTCCTGTCCCATCGAAAGAAGTCAAATGGTTGTTTGAAAGATTAAAAACACCATAGAGTGGGTCGAAAGAATCTAGATGACCAGTAGTGATGGCAAAACTCCCCGTTAAATTGTTATTATTAAGGACTAGATTTTTCACATTATAGGTACATGCTATTCATTCTCCGGTACACACATCCTGACAATCATCATGTGAGTAGACATCCTGACAATCATCATAGCAATTTTCACCATTTTCGTCACATACTTGATTGCAGACATTGTCATAGACTGGCGTGCAAACCTGGTTACATACACGTTCCTCGCCTGTACAGCTTTGCTCACAATCTACGCCAGACCAACCGTCAATATTACCCCCATCGGTCATATTCACAGAATTATGCCAACCCCTACATATGTTTTGAGATACACCCCAATTTAATTTGCTTGCCCAGTTATCTCCCCCGGTATTATTATATATACTCATCAATGCGAGACATTCATCTACAGGAACATCCTGAATAGTCTCACAAAAAGAAAGAGCCGGACACTCACTATTTCGTAGCTCCCATCCCGATCCCACCCTGTCAAGCCATAGAATAGCCCCAGGTCATCCAGTCATATAGGTAGATCTTTCAAAGCAGTTATATGCTCCAGAAAAAGTAGAGAGGCTTGGTATTTCTGGCGGTGTAGTGAGTAAATTATTAAAAATTGTGAGTGCTTTTAACGAGTACATTCCATCAGCCCCATTAAAAGAAACCAATTTATTATTATAAATATCTAATGTTTGTAGATCATTAAGGGTGTTTCCATCAAAAGAAGTCAATTGATTATCATTTAAATAGAGTTCTTGCAATCAGCTGAACCACCCACCTACAAATGATGTTAATTGGTTATGGGAGAGGTCAATATGCTGAGCCAATAGGTAACCTTGGGACATAGAAAAATTTCATGAAAGATTATTGTTACTTAAATCTATAACCGATACATGATTATCTACACAGCCTCTTATGCCCGCCCATACGTCTCATCACGAGTAGCCGCAGACTGTTGTTGATGTGCCCCAGCCTCTTTTATCAGTCCAATTATCGCCACCTGTACTATCATAAATACTCATCAATGCGAGACACTCATTAAAGGATATATCAGTGACTGTATGACAAAACGCCGTATTATCAGCAGCATAGACTTTCAGAGGTGACATGGAAAAACTCAGACACATTAAGAAGACCAAGATTGAAAGGGGTATATGTCGATGTATGAGATTTCTGAAGAAAAAAACACGAGAGACTGGTGATGTAGGCATGGTGGAAAAATAAAGAATTAAAACATTCCTTATGAGTCTATCATATTTTTATTCTGAAAGCAAAAAATATATTACTAGAAAAAGCCCTCGTATGAGGGCTTTTAGATTGACTTAAAATTACGTAGCCGCATCTTCTTCGAGACCGAGTGATTTCTTCAGGTCATCTATTTTATTTTGATCTTCGTTGGATTTTTGACGATTTTTGAGTTCATCAATATAGATCTGCTTCAATTGTTTCCATTCAGCTCTTTTATCGGTTACGAGCTTTTTGATAGTTTCGGCTTCTTTTGGCATAAGTTTTCGGAACTCTTCTCGTTCCTCAGTAAATACTTTTTTGAGTTCATCAATCTGGTATTGAGAGAGTGTTGGAACTGCATCAACAACACGCTTCTTTTCTGAAACAGAGAGCGAAAGGGAGTGCTCAAGAAGGTCTACAAAATCTTTTTCTTCAAATTGTGTGAGCGGATGAAATGATACGAGATCGAGAATAATTTGATTATCATCAGTATTATATCGCCCAATTAAATCTTTGAAAAATGCTTCCGCAGCAACAGGATCAAATACTCCATCATCGCCCGTTCCCGCTGCTTGCCCGCCTTGTGTAGTATCTTCAGCCATAAAAAAAAGTTATGAACGAAATGTATGAGACGCAATAAAAGTCTCTATTTTCTCCCGTAGTATATCATCAAACACCCCATTTGTCCAAACTTTTTCTACATCATCGTCTTCATCGAGGTCACTCAGGAGTTTCATCACCTTCACTCATTGGTCAAAATCTGTGATTTCGCTTTCCAGTGAGGGGAGGTATTCAAATCAGCTCGTGTTTACAGAAATGGTTTTTGTTTTCAAAAATTCAAGCACAGCGGCAAAGTTTTCTTTGAGAACAATAAGCTGCGTTTCGTTTTCCACAGTGGTGTAATCGTCTGCACCAGATTCTATAATAATATCTTCGGTAATATCAGATGAATTGACGGTAATAACGCCCCGATATTTGAACATATGACTGGAGAGGGAGCCTGTTTCCCCGAGATTGCCCCCATTGCGGCTAAAATAGGAGCGCATACTGCTCGCAGTACGATTCCGATTGTCCGTGAGAGTTCGTGCGATAACGGCGACACCACCTGCAGCATATCCTTCATAGGTGATATCTTCGATATCGGCAGCATCTTTGTCCAGGCCAGATCCACGACGAATAGCCTTGTCTATGACATCCCGCGGGACACTATCTTTTTTTGCTTTCTCAATAGCTGTATAGAGAGAAGGATTTTCATTGGGATTGGGTCCGCCACGAGCAGCGAGAGCGATGAGTTTGCTATGCATACCATACACTTTTCATTTCTGTACGGCAGAAGCAGCTTTTTTATTGGCGAGAACAGGTCAGCGTCACATAGATTATGGAGTAAAAATATACTCTTATTGTCGTGATTTTTTGGAAGTGTCAACCATGCATATCTTTTTTCCTTCCTCGATTTGTATTTTATCTAAAAAATCATACAATACATCGTATGTCACACATGTTTGAGCAAAGTGCTGGAGGGATTGTCTATCGCAAGCACGGTGGACTTATTGAAGTGCTCTTGTTGAAATGGAAGAATTCTGGCTGAAGTATCGTTTATACACTGCCTAAATGACACATGCTTGAGGGTGAAGCACCAGCTGATGCAGCCATTCGTGAAATTGTTGAAGAGACAGGACTCGAAGGGCCTCTCCTCAAAATCAAAAAATTTATCAAAACCATCTCTTTTTCTTTCACAGCCCGACATAAAACAGGAAGTCCGACTATTAATAAAGATGTCCATTTGTATTTGGTCGAATATTCAGGAGCGAAAAAGCCCTATGTTCAACGAGAAGAACGATTTGTAGGATTTGTCTGGCTTTCCCCAGAAGAGCTCAAAAAAGTCAAAATGAAGCCTAATATCCATGATATTGTGGAAGCCAATAAAGATTTTATGTAGATGAAACAGTGAAAAACTTCACACTTGCAACTTCGCTACCTTTTTATATACTTCTTTCGTTTTTATGGTTGCACTTTGTACTTTTGCTGCCAAAAGTATCAAAAGCATTCAGGACAGCAAAACTCGCTATAGTCCCAATTCATCATAGTTTCCTCATTCATCCCGCTCAAACAGTCGTTGCCCTAAAAACTCATCTCTGTAGAGAATCTTTCCTACAAACATTTATTTTTCATTTTTTATTATGCAACTCTCACTCGGTCAAAAAGACTCTCATATTGATATTACAGAGGGTGGTGCTCGGATTTCACTCTGTGAAAATGCCGTCCTCCTCAATGACTATGTTATAGATTTTCCTGGTGAATATGAGCGCAATCTCATCTTCGCTGAAGTTCGAGAGACAAAGAGTGTTCTTATCTGGATTCTTACCATGGAAGGGAAAACGATTATCTATCTTCCGACTACGACTACTGTCGAATCGCTCGAGGCACTTCGAGATATTAATAATAAAGATATGGTTATTTTTCCAGCCAATGAAACTCTCTGGAAAACACTTGAAACATGGGAAGTTTCTGTAGCAGTTCCATACGGTCCTCAAGCAAACGAACTCTTAACTAAGCTGGGTCAGCTGGTTGAAATGAGCCCAACAGCTACTGTAAAAGCAGTCGATTTTGAATCTGAAAAAACTCGATTTATTACTCTCGGGTAACTCTCGGATCCATTCTTTGACATCTCTTAAAAAGAGAAAAAATGTATGATTATAAAGCTTGCATTTTTAAAATTGTATCTATAATCCTCCCGTTATGACATCAATTGACTGACCTGAAATACTTTCCGTCACGCCGCATCAGTTTGCTGAAACAGGTTTTTTATCATATATTACCAACACAGTTCTTTCGACCTGGATTTTTATTATTGTTCTTATTATTTTGTGAGTACTTCTCAAAATTGCTTCAAAAAAAGAATCTGGGTTTGTTCGTACAACAGGTTTTTTAATTGTGAAACATTTAAAATCTTTCTTTGAACCACTCCTGGGGCATCATCTTTCACTTTCAAAAACACTCTGGTTTGTAGGGGGTATCTTTCTCTATATCCTTGGTGCTAATCTCTATAGCCTCCTGATGGATTGGTTTCTTGCTTTTGCTCCAGGGTTTCATCCGTATCTCCGTCCTATAAATTCTGATATTAATACGACACTTGGCATGGCCGTTCTTGTGATTCTGATTTCTCATATCATCATGATTCGATTCCGAGGGGTTTTCAAGTATATGCTTCATTATATCTTTCATTTTGAAGGGAATAGTTTTGTAGAAAAAATTATTAATGTTGTTGTTGGATGGATTCATCTCATCGGTGAGTGAGTTCGTGTGCTTTCACTTTCTCTTCGTCTCTTTGGAAACATCTTTGCCTGAGCTGTTCTTCTCGGGGTTATGGGCTGGCTGACTGCCAAGCTTGGTGTCGCGACAATTCCTCTCGGGAATATTCTTCTTGTACCATTCTACTTTTTTGAAATGTTCGTTGGTTTTATTCAGGCAATGGTTTTCGCCATGCTTGTCTCCCTCTATTTTGAAGAGGCCTCATCCAGTCACTAACCTTTTTTATTTCCTAATATTCTTTTTATGAAAAAGTTAGCCCTTATCTCTTTCCTTGCTCCTCTTGCAGTTTTTGCACAGGATGACACTACTGCTAAAGTTGTTGAAACTGCTACAAAAGCAGTCACTTCTCCTTTTGCTCCTCTTGGTTTCGGTCTTGCAGTTTTTGCTTCAGCTATTGCAATCGGTCTTATCGGTTATTCAGCTGCTGCTGCTATCGGACGCAATCCATCTGCTAAAAGTGATATCACAAGTGGTATCCTCCTTCCTATGGTTCTTGCAGAAGGTCTCGGTATCATCGCTGTTATTCTCGCATTCGTTAAGTAGTCGTTTCCAACGAATACATAGGACAAAGCGCAAAGTACACAATGAAGGATTTTACATGTTTCCCTTCAACCAATAAAACAAATTAAACAAACAAAACGCATTAAACTCAACGCTATGGAAGCTTTTAATTTTGGATCAATGCTTATTCAGGTCATTAACCTGGGTATTGTCCTTTTTGTGCTCAAGAAATTTCTTTTCGACCCTTATCTCAAGCTCGTAGAAAAGACAGAAGAAAATCAGAAAGAAATCGCTGCTGTCCACGAGACGGTGGCTCGAATTCGTGCAGAGGCAGAAAGAGAAGCGAATGAGCTCGTTTCAGAGGCGCATAAGAAAGCCTTTGAGATGCGAGAGCATGCAGCAAAAAATGCTCAAAAGCATGCAGATGATATTGTCGATCAGGCAACCGAGCAAGCTCGTATTATTCGTGAACGTGCTGAGGGTGAAATCACTGTTCTCGAACAGAACTTTGCAAAAAGAATGAAAGAAGGTGTCATGACGGCTGCTGTTTCCCTGAATAAAAAACTTCTCGGACAATCAAATACCGCACGACAAGACTTTATGAAAGCACATCTCGACGAAGTCGTTAAAAACTAAACTATGGAACTCGAAATACCACATCTTGACAATCCAGCTGAACGCCGAAAACTTGTTCGAGCTATCGGTATTTTTCGCAAACTCCGAAAGATATCTCGAACTCGTGCAGAAAAACTCTTTGCTCGAAGCCAAAATGGTGTCAAAGATTCTACTATTGTGACTGGCCAGGCTATTGAAAAAGATGAAGAGAAATATCTCCTTTCAGTTTTTAGAAAAACTTTTCCAGATGCTCATAAACCAACTTTTTCTCTCAATCCACACCTTCTCGGAGGTGTACGGATGATGTATGGAGATGAGATGGTGGAGCTGACTCTTAATCAAATCAAGGTTTAAAATATATATGAAAAGAAAACTAATAATCATACCTGTTGTTCTGTTTTTATTTTTCTGAAGCCTATTTTTCTTGTATCAGAAAAATGAAGAATCCTCTTTAGGTGAAATAAACAAATCCATGAATCAAAGTCAAAATAATCAAAATAGACTAAAAGATGATATTCTATTACTTCTCTGAGATTATTCATCTCATACAGCAATTATTGATTCCCTGTCAGACAATCATATCACATCAGAAATGCTGTCGGGGATTAATGTTCATGATGTAGCTTCAATCAATATTGAGGAAAAATCAGATAATGGAAATTATAATGATATTTTTTGAAATCTTGAAATGAAGGATTGAAAGAAAATAAGGTTTTTAATTACACAACTAAAGAGCAACTGAAAAATATTTGATTTTTTCTTCTGAAACGATTCATTTCCTAAATCTGATTATAAAACTACAGGAATTTTACCTTCTGAAACGGAAGCCAACAATCTTTGTTTAAAGTATTGAAAATTACTTTCTAAATCAATTGTTACAAATAATTGAGACGATTTGATTTCTGAAATGCCTATTTTTGCAGCAAATTTTTTCGAAGGCATTAATT
>Ga0194052_1000033_pt1 | contig 102551 bp, 91 predicted proteins | sample SepL226m_MetaG_FD_160117 | JGI IMG/M metagenome (GOLD analysis project Ga0194052, IMG submission 160117) | Anoxic zone freshwater microbial communities from boreal shield lake in IISD Experimental Lakes Area, Ontario, Canada - Sep2016-L227-6m | ecosystem: Environmental > Aquatic > Freshwater >...
CATTGGTCCCATTCTTCTTCCACTGATAAGCAGGAGTTGTTCCACCATTTGTTGGTGTTGCAGTAAACGTCACCGTAGTGTTTGGACAAACAGGATTTTGATTTGCTACGATAGTAACACTAACAGGAACAGCAACACATAAATATTCATATGCTCCCATATCGATAGTGGTATTAGTGATACGTGGATTACCAGCCAGATCTACAGCTGGCAATAGGTTACTTATTCCAGTAGTATCACCTGCATTGATGCAAGGTGACGTAGACAGCAACTGCCAATTGGCAGTTAATCCATTATATCCACTTCCAGTACCTCCAGATGGTGATACAAATAAGGGATTGGAATCTATATTGTTGGTATAGTTCCCAGTAGTATAATTACTTCCACTACCAGGTCCTCCGAAACCTGCTAATCCGCCCTGAATGTCACAGTGATCAAAAAACGGATCACAGTCAGTTGTTCCAAGGGCAATTTGGCTTCCAAAATTAGTGGCGTAATTACCAAAGATAATACAATCTTTTATGTTGGCATTACAGTTACTAACCAAGTTTATACCAGCACCAGCTGGAGAGGTATTGTATAGTATATCATTGGTGACTAAGTTAGGAGCAGAATTTTGTTGACATTGAATTCCACCTCCAGCTGCACTAGAAGAATTGTTTGCTATCAAATTATTAATTATATTAGCATTACAATTCTCTAATAATAACGCACCTCCAGTTGAAGACGCATTATTGTTGCAGAATGTATTGTTTGTAAGTGTAGGAGTACCATACATTAGGGTACCAGCAGCACCATCACCGGCTTGATTATAAGAGACAGTATTCGATTCCAATGTTATATTATTTACATTGAATAAATAAAACCCTCCACCGGAATTAGCAGTATTATTGTGTATATTATTATGATGCATCAAAGAAGATAATGTATCTGTTGTAGTAATAGCTATTCCACCTCCCAGGCTTGAAGCATTATTACTATCCAGTTCACAATAATACATATTTATGGGTACATACCATACAGAGACTCCAGCGCCCCAGATACCATGGTTATGGTGTATTCTACAATGATTCAAAGTAACCTTTCCATAAGCCACACACGTTATGCCACTAGACATGCTGTACGAGACATTGGTATAATTAAAGATACTCGGATTATTGCCAGCCATAACTAATCGAGCGTTGTAGTTATTATCAAACCGTACACCATTCCATCCAGCTGTAGTATTTAAAGCAGTCAGAATGATGGGATTTGTAGAGGTTCCATTACAGATAATTCTTCCAAATATATACAAACCACAACCAGGCGCAAATTTAATATTCGCACCAGCATTGATAGTGAGTGTAATAGAATCAGGAACACAAATATTGGTGTAAAAGGTCATAGAACCAGTCCACGTAGTATTTGTAGTCAAGGTGCTGCCGTCATTGAGTTTGATACCTATGATGGCATGTTGGTTGTTGGTTAGGTTATTTCCTCCTGGGTTTATATTTCCAAGAGAATAATATCCATCGTATGAACCTTCCCATCCAAAATTGAAATGGTACAATCCACTATTGTCCACACCATCACAATCAAATGTATGACTGATGTTTCCATCACCATCATAGACCATAGGCCTGCCAGATGAAAGTTCAGATTGTAAAATAGAGTCCCACTGAATTGTCGTATAATCAGCTTTAGTTATGTACGACAGATTAGTACTCGACATTTTGTAGTAGTTTTTCAATTCTCTTGTCATAGGATCTTCACCTGACGAATAGATGACATTTGTATTGGAATTTCCCCATTGCGACATCACACCTACTGCTTGGTGATATATAGCCTTTGAAATGTTGGTGTCTACTGTTGAAGTACTATTTGGCATAAGAGACCAATAGTAGTTGGTATTAAAATTAGCACTTGTCACAGGATAACTCCCTGATTGATAGCTGAAGTTACCTAAGCCAACAGTTGGAGAAATTGGAGAACACAAAAATTTCAGAATTTGAGCCATGGCAACAGATACACAACCAGCCCATACACGACCTCCTGAACCCAAAGGATCGACAGGACATAATGAATTATAAGGCCATCCTTGGCCCCAAGTGGTTGTCAGTAAAGGCGTCACAATCATTGTAGGCGATTGTGGAACGTACCCACCAGTTTTATAGGTAGACCATTTATAGGTAATATCTACTGTTCCTGGAAGGTCATTGTCGATGACATACTTGATTACCTTATTATAGGTATTCATTAATCCAAGGAAATTATTTCCAAAGGTAGTGTCATTTTCTTTAGGTGGTATAAATGGTCGTCCTTCAGTTGAATAACCAAGGATCGGTTGTACCCTATCATCTGCGGCGACCAACACAAAACCATCCTTGTATCCGAAGACATAGAACAGTACTGTGGTAGAATTAGTGCTGGTATAATTTAGCACCATATTGGAGGAATCAATGTGACAAAAATTTGCTGCCACGCTTTTTGCACTTTGCTCACTAACTCTAGCGGCAAATGTCATGTTGCTGATTACAAAAAGCATCAGCAACGTCATAAGTTTTACGATTTTTTTCATAGCTCTTTTTTTGTTTTATTATTTGTTTATGATTATTTTTATTTTATTCAGAAAAAAACCAAATGATACGCCTGTTAAAGATCAGCATGTATTTGATTTTTTTATTATATGTTTTGTTTGTTATAGAGTATATACATATATGGTGATAAAAATCAATACTCTTTAAGAGAAATGTCAATAGATATAGATATATAAAAAAATCCGTAATAGACAATAATATATTTGAAAAAGGTCAGCTTTAAAGTATATAAATAATGTATATATAGACACACAAATAGTTATACTCTTCTCTGTTTTTACCTCTCCAAAAAAATGAAAAAAACTACAAAATGAATTTTTCTTCTGATGATTTCATTATTCGGATTATTATTTTTTGCCAAGACTTCTGCACAATCAAACGCATTTGGTATGATAACCATTAATTTTTGTAATGATAATCAGACAAACAAAGAAGTGGATATGGTTTCCAAAGCAGGCAATACGGTGCCTATTTGTGTAGCATTTACCAACCAAGCATCGACGCCTATCACCATCAATGTTGAATTTTTAGATAGTATTATTACTGCTGATGCACTCAAAGATAGAGCATGTAATGCCCCAGATAGACCAAAAACACAATTTTGAAATTTTCTATTGCCTTATGTATGAGAAACAATTCTTCCTCCCCAAACGACCATAAAAAAAGAATATAAGATAAAATATCCCTTAGGATTTAGTTGAGTAAGTCATTGATGTTTAGCCTATAATATTGTGTGAGGAGACATAAGTAATAGTGGTATGTTTACTGTACGTGTCCGTGCAGTGAAATATCTCGACATCCTTGTGTCCGATGGTAAAATATCTCAAGTAGTGACTATGTCACAGAAACCAACCATAAAAAAAGTAGGAGACGAATATGTCATTACCATGTGAGTAAACAATAAGGGTAATGTAGATGAAAAAATCCATATAACGAGTACACTTCTCAATATATTAGGATTTAAAAAAGACTTCACCTTTGATGTAATCATTCCTGCTGATACAGGGATACTCCTTACCACACCAAGCTTTATTTTGCCAGGATATTGAGGATTATTTTTATTAAACAGTATTTTATCATATGAACCACAATTCAACTTCAATATCACCAACGGAAAACAACCATCACAGCTGTATGCATGAGGGACAAAAAATATACAGAATCTCTTCTTTATGTGGACTCGAATATCATGAGTACTGATCTTTATTATTTTCTTGATAATTATTTCTTGGATATGGAAAAAACAAGGTAAAAAAATTATCTCATAAAAAAATGAGCTCTGCAAATCATCTGTAGAGCTTTTTTTGAAAAAACGAATGCGAATAAACCAAGAAAAAATATACGATAAAAAAAATTAATAAATGAAATTAATAAATAAAATTAAATGAATTTATACTCTGTTGTACATCAGAAAAATGATAGGTATCCATAATGATATAATAGATCTTAGTACTATCAAAAAAACATATATGAGTAGAGTAGAGATAAGGTTCATGGTTTCACGGATTCGGCATAGTAACTTTTGTAATGAAAATATTTTTATTAGTAAACATCTTGGTGGTTGTATCTCTGGCTATATTTTTTACTCCAGTATATTCAGTTTGTAGAAGGCATACTTGCTTGTCTGTCATAGCTGTTTTGATGAGATTTTTATCACTCGAAAAAACGCCAACATAATAGGTGTGGGTACGCTCTGAAAATACTAGATTTTCACTGATAACATTTTCAGGTGCAAATTCCTCATAGGATCGAGTATCAAGATTGTCTGGTATATTGATAGAAAAGATTCCGCTATAAGTAAGGAGATGTCATGAAAATTCTATCGTTGTATGTCTTCATTTAAGAGCGAAATTTTTCATTAGCGTTCCTCATGTAGTTTGTGAATACGTACCAACTCATGGATTAGTTATTCATATATTAGTATTGGATGAATATCATGTTCAATGCGGTTGTGATTGGTGGTGACATCATCACAGAAAACATGTCGTCATAAGAAAAAGAGATAAAAGATATTTCATAGAACGTACATTTAGATAATAAAAAAGCATAGGGGAGGAATACCTCCCCTATAGAGACTAGCATCAGAAAATCAAGAATATTCCACTATCATTGGGCATTGAAATAAAATTGAACTGAAGTGTTCGCACCATTCGTAACTTTCCTCATGTTTGTATGTGCATGAGGAGATGAGGCTCCAGAAGATCCCAAATTACCAATCTGATCGACTCCTGCACGCATGTATTTGCCTATATACAGACTACTAGGATAACTTTGCAGATGTCCGACATAGAACCGATAAAGATTTCCGTCGCTGGATTCTTGGACAATAGAGACATACAAACTCTGTCCAAGAGAGGTGGTATAGGTACCATAAGCTGCGATATATCCATCCAAAGGAGAACGTATACTAGCGCCTAAATCTTGGCTGCCAGTACCACGATTCCAATCATCAGAATATTGTTCATCAGTTCCTATATGACTTCCCTCATTCCAACCATATCCATAGTGATAGGAGGTGCCCTTGGTTTCCTGGCCTCCTCGCCATGTTTCAGATACACCACCAACATTCACTGTACGACTATTCCAGCTCGATCCATCAGCCCCAAACGGCCAGCTAATGGAGTATGGAAGCGTGGTAAATGTATTCCTCGTATTGCAAAGCGAAGGATACGTAGTAGTACTGATGTTGGCATGAGAATTGCTGTATACATAACGATAATCATACCAACCATTGTCCATGATAGGTGTAGATAAGGTCCAATAACTCCCAGCACGTGGCATGGGAAAATACGTAATAATTCCTGTAGTTTTGTCATAGAGCTTGACAGACAACGCAGAAGCACCAACAGGATCATACACTTTAAAGAGATAATTCGTAGAACTTGGTTTCCCAAAGCGTGGGTTGACAGCATATTCTGTCACAGTAGCAGTAGTTTTTAATTGTTGTCCAGAAACTCCTGGATCGAGTGTCCCCATATCTCCACTCATTTGCGGAGTAGGTACTGAAGGTTTGCTGTCCTGATCTTTTTGGCAAGAAGCCATGGCAAACAACAGGACGATGACCATCAAAAAGGTAAAAATTGTTTTCATTTTTTTAAAAAATATTAATATATTATCATTTTCACCAATAAAATAGATATCATGAGCTGTCTTTTGGTGAGGTAAGCCAGCTCCATCTGCTTCCAGTTTCCTAGGTCTGGAACAGTATGAAGTAATTACTTTTGTTTATTGAGTATATATGAGACTCTCTAAACCATATAGAGTTCCGCCCATGTCCCCACATGTTTACCTGCTAGACAGCATGTAGGGATGTGCGGTTGTGTTTGTTGCCATGCAAACATAAGGAATGAGCTACAAGTTCGGCTGATAAACATATCAATGTTTCAAACAGGTACGATACTTACTCATTACCGCCAGAGAGTGTAGTGGAGTGAAGTATGAAAAAAACTGACAAACCCAGGACAAAAAAGTATCGACTATCGTCGATATAATTCTCTCAATCAATCCATAAAAAAATAGATTGATGTTCGAAATAAAAAAAACTGACAAATCTGAGACAAAAAATTTAGATATATTTTTATTTTAATATATATGCTGATAACAGCTGGAGACATCAGTACCATTGATTGCTCGAACATAACATTTTTTGTTGGATCATTTATATTGTAGTGTTCATTTATCACTTATTTTGGCCAGAGAAAATGCCTCTTCCAATCATCAAATATTTCCATTATAATTCATTACTACAATGAGGGGGTAATCACGGATATTGGTCACTTGAATATCTCTCGTAGGAAAAGTTACCGTAGAATCTAAACCGGGAGTATTGATAAATTGTCCGTTGATGACAGAATTATAAAAGCTTGCATATCGCTTGGTATGGGGATATCTTTCCGTAATTTTCAGAGCAGTATTGGTAAGGATTCATTGATAGAAAGCCGTGCTTGCACCGCATAGCCCTCCTCAGTATATGGGTACATTTATTCAGCCGACGATAGCAAATCATACTTTAAAATTTCATCATAAATTTGCCTGATCAGCATTTATTATTGTATTTTGAAAAGAGAATGTTTCGTGGGGATTGATAATCCTGATATTACCGAGCATGGAAAATGCAAGACTGATGTTATATCTTCTATATGCTGCATCATGGTTATTTCTATATCTATACGAGACAACCTCATATCAAAGATTGTAGAGGTCTTCATTGTTTTTGAAAAGATAAATATCGTGCAGGTGGTTATATTCCTGTTGGGTGATAGTCAATCCGTTGGTTGGGATGCTGTGAGAAATTTTGTTTTTGTATTGGATGAGTTTATTGATAATCAAATTGTCCAGCCCGTCTTTTTGGAAGATATCTTCTAGTAGTACGAAATCGACAAATCCGGTAGTGAGCAATAATCCGATTTTATTATTACCATCGGCTAGTGGTGTAGATATAAACCCAGAAAATCATTTTGATAACATGGTTTTGATGATCAAGAGTCTGATGTGTTCCTCTGCTTTCCCATAGCTGTATGCATTTTTGAGGAGGGGAAGTATGACGGTATTGGGTATATATATGGTTATATTATTTTCTGGTATAATATTGGGTTTAGTGTTTTGTTGCGGTTGAATTTCAGGTCGAATATATCGTCCTGTTGTGGTATCGATTATGATAGTTCCGCTGCTTGGATCTGCTATGGTGATATAGCCGGTAGTGGGAACAGTTCAAGAGAGCGATTTTTCCATAGCATATACACACGAAAATATAAGACATGAGACAGACAGAAAAAAGACGAAACTACTTCATCACAAAAACATCCATCATTTTCTTTTCATAACATATATTTCGATCAAGATAAAATACAATATAATTATATATAAAAATAAAAATATGTCAAATATATTGCGCATATGAATATTTACCCAGAGACAAAAAAACTCAATCCGAAGATTGAGTCTGAAAATCATAGTATTCGTATATTTGCAGAGAAAAGGACATATATTCAGATGATATTATTTTCTATTTTTTAGTTCTGTCCAAAGTTTTTCTTGTTCTTTGCTTAATTTTTTGGGTATGTCGACCTGGGGTACCACATATAAATCACCTTTTTTACTAAAGATGCCACTACTACCAAATCCCTTTCCACTGATCTTTATCATGTCGCCAATTTGTGTGCCTTTGGGTACTTTTATTTTTAGCTTTCCCTCAGGGTGATCAACGGTAGTTTCTCATCATAATACCATATCAAAAAGACTGACATTTGTCTTGGTATAGAGATTGTCGCCCTTTCTTTCATAGAGTCTAGAATTGGCAACATTGATTTGGATATAGAAATCACCGACATGATGACTAGATGATTCATTTCCTTTATTTGCAAATTTTATATATGCTCCCGTATTGATCGCAGCTGGTATCTTTACTTCCAAGGTTTCTTTTACTTTTTCCAATCATCCATTCGCCAAGAGTCTACCATCTTTGGTATAGGTATTTCCACTTCCCCCACAGGTAGGACATGTTCATTGATTTTGCATGACACCAAATGGTGTTTGGATTTGTTGGACTACACTACCATGCCCATGACAGGTATCACACTTTTTTTCTTCAGCGCCAGCAACCTTTTTCATTCTACTATAGGCAACCTTTTTTGTCACTCCTAAGTACGATTCTTCAAAATTTATATCAATGGCAACTTGGATGTCTTCTCCTCCTTGTGTGCTTTTTTTTCTTCATCATCAGCCAAATCCTCCACCAAAAATACCACCCATAATATCGCCAATATCAAAATCTCAAAAGTCGACTCCTCATTGACCACCTCCACCAAATCATCAAAATCACCCTTGACCATCAAATCATCAGCCAAATCCACCTTTTCTATATGCATCGTATTGGCCTTTTTTCTTTTCGTCGCCGATAACTTGATATGCTTCATTCATTTCTTGGAACTTTTTTTTATCACCACCCCTATCAGGATGATGCTTGACTGCAGCCTTTTTAAATGCTTTTTTAATCTCTTCTTGAGAAGCGTCCTCTTTCACTCCGAGGATATCGTAATAATTTTTTTTCACATCAAAATCCATAAAAATACAGGTATAAACAAATAAAATATCATATGTATGGGTTGTAGCACTTTAGTTGCTAGAGTGATATTTTATAGAAAAAGACAAAAAAAGCAAATAAAATAGTAAAATTCTGTTATTTCTGAATTCTGTACTCTACACTCTAAATTCTGTATCCAAAAATATTTGACAGGAAAAACTTTGTGAGTATACTTACTGTATACTACAATTTATTCATTTATCATCCACCATGGATATCCCAAAACAGGTAGAATATTTCAAAGCGCTACCCTATGAAACCAAAAGAGAAAAGGTTCTAGAGATGCTAAAACAGCTTCAAGGAAGTCATGAAACTTTTGCTATGTTTTATAAAACAGTAAGTACATTAACCACCGTATCAGAAAGTGTATTAGAATATTTATACCAATCAATTATGGAAATTGCTGCAGAGATTGCATCAGGGAAAACAGATGAAGCACAAGATAAAATCAAAAAAATGGCAGAAATACTTATGAATATAAGAAGACAAGAAGAGATGGAAAGAGCTCGTGAAGGTAGTCCAGAAAATTTATTAAAAGATTTATAAAAGTTTTATTATTTCATTATTAGAAATGCCAGAAGGAGGAAATAATGCTACGGAAACAGTAATCAGAGACAAACAAAGTAAAGAAATCCTTGGAGATAATGTTTTAAATGCACAAGAATTGAACGCAATAACAACGCTGAAAACTGCTCTTGATGGAAAAATTAATGCTAGAGACACGGTAGGAAAAGCAAATGAAATGAATACGATTATCAATAAATATTTTTCTTTTTATGACAAAAAGATTGATACGAAAACAAATACATTTTCAGAAACAAAAAAAGAAGAAGGTAAAAATAGAGTAGAAATAAAAAATAAAGTAGATGTGTTTTATGGTAATTTACTTACCGACTTACGGACAAAATATGAATCTATGTCTTATGAAAAAGATGGAGAAAAAAATGTAAATAATATATTAGAATTAGCCAGTTTTTATATAAATCTCTATGCATGAGACGATGCTAAAAATTATGTGAGATCAGATATCAATATACAACAAACTGAAGAAAAATTCAAATGAATTATGAGAAAGGTAAATCCAGAATCAAAACCTATAATACAGACTATCACATCAAAAAATCCGAACATGCCAGTATGATTCCACCTCAAGGAAACGCAAACAAATATGATAGATGGACCAGTACAATCATTAGATAATAGATATGATTTAGATCCTGCAATGATAGGAGACAAGGCAACCATAGAAAAGTCTTTTGAAGGAATCAAGAATATATTAAACAAAGAAAATATAAAAATAAATTCTGTAAATATAGTATGATTGTCTAGTAAAACAGATTATGTATACGGAAAACAAGAAGCAAAAATAGGAAACGAAACATTAGTTGTTACCGATAATCAAACATTAGCAGATGCGAGAGGAAAGATAGCAGAAAATCGATTCAAAACAAATTTTGGAGATAAATTCGTCGCATGATATACATCCAATGTTACGTATCAGCCAGAAGTTTGACCTGAATATAAAAAGTGAGCTGATGATGCCAAAGATCCTAAATACAGAGAATTTCAATGAATCAGATTCGAAGTAAAATATACAGAACCCAAGCCAGAAAATACATATGTATTTGAAAAAGATATGAGAGTCAGTGCAATTGAATGATACAATAAACGACCTGCTACAGAAGTATTGATTCACAATCCAAACAATGTTGATAAAAAATCTGAATATAGTGATTTATTCGTCTCCTGATGACTATTGAATAGTCCCAATGGTGTTGCCTCATCAAATCAAAATGAATTAATACGATGAAACAAAATATCTGAAATGTTTACTCGTATATATCAAGAAGGTAAAGACGGACCACAGCCAAGTATAGTCACCAGATGGTATGAACAATACAAAGCTTTTTCAGAAGAAAACTCATCACAATATCCAAAAATTACTGATCCACAAAAAGATTTGAGTCGGGTAGATCAATTAGATTGGATCAATAAAATGGATTATTGAAAGTGAGAGATAACAAGTAAAACACCTATACTCAATCTGGATGTAAATAACTCAGTACATAAATGAATATTAGAAGAAATGAAATCCCAATGAGTAGTAATAGAAAAAAATGGACAGTACATCATGCCGCCCAACAAAACAGATAAATACATTTCAGAATATATGTCCAAATGGACAAAAATATATGTCAAAGATGCTATAACAAATGGAAAGCGAACATATACCACATAATACTATTTATTACCACCAAGATCAATTACTCGAGATCCGTTACAATATCATACACCTACATCAGAAAAATATGTTCAGTTGATTTGGTTTAAGTGTTCCTGAGAATAGAGACACAGGATAATCAGATCTTCAATAGTAAACGCTCAGTTAGCGATAACTTCTCCTGGATTTTCAAAAGGATATCAGGTATCTTTGATTCTTTGACGATGTCATATTCATGATTTATCTTTATGATTATGTCGATTATTTTCAGACAAATATTTTGCATATTCTTGAGCAGCTCTTGTTAGTCTTTTGTTTTGATTAAGTTTTTGTAAATTATTGTTTTGTCTTACAGTATTGAGTTCTATACATACATGTTCTCTAATTATTTCCATTCATCTTTCTTGTCCATAAGTTTTCAATAGTTGCTCAGTGTTGGTGTTGATAATATCTTCATGAGATTTTACTTGTTCTTGTATATAAAAGGTATCTGATTTTTTTTCATTATTTGGATCATCTTGAAAAGTTTCAATGAGATTTTTATCTGTATCTTTTTGGATATGAGAAATATTTCCGATGGTAGGTTCGGTAAATCCAAGAGTAGCAAGAGCAAGTATAGCAAGTTTTTTTTTCACACCAAAGAGTACCAAATAAATACCCCAATTATATCTAAAATAGTATATTTTGTCAAATAAAAAATACTAGCAAAAAGCTATTGCTTTTTCTAATATAATATATATAGTATAGATAACATACAGATTATATATATGTAAGATACACAATACTTGGTCGGTGATTTTCCCAAGCTTTGGATTTTGTTTTCCTGCTTCCAACAAAAGTGAAGTAATGAATGGGTTGACGTTTCAACCCTGGAAGAAAGGTTTTTCAAAGAAGTTGGTTTGCATCGACAGAACCCGCGTCATGATATTCATGGCCGGGCTTTTTTTAAAAAACACCTATACAACAAAGGATAGGTATAGACAAAAATCTTCTTGTTTTTTACACAAAAAGATATATACTCGACATTAAGTAATCACCAAGGTTTTTCAAATTCTGCTTTGTTCAATTACTATTATCAAGTTTACCCTTGATGATTACCGGCCCCGAAGTTTTTCTCGGGGTCCTTTTTTTACAAAAAAATTAGAAAACAATTCCTCTTGTTTCCCGGAAATATTTTAGACTATTTTAGCTCTTACTTTTTCATGGCTAGACCACATGGCAACTTTTTGATCACAAAAAGATAGTAATTAATCCCAAAAAATACCAAAGCCATCACGGTGAAAATAATCAATTTATTGCTTCTATCAGTTCATTGTATCAAGATAAATATCATCATAATGAGTGATCGAATTCGTACAAAGGCTCTCACTTCTTTTCTATTTCGACCAAGCCCAAGTAATCTATGATGGAGATGGGTATAATCTCCTTTGAGTGGATTTTTTTTAACTATAAACATTCTCCATAATCAGACCCATATTGCGTCAAAAATCACCAAGGACAAGGCTACAATCAATGTTCCTATTTTTGCTCATCATACTACGGACAAATATGCTAGACTAAATCCAAAAAACATAATACCCACGTCTCTTACCAGTCCAAGCGGTTTATATTCCACCACCGTAGACACGAGACTGATACAAAACAATATGAAAGAAATATTTTTTACAAACAATAATGTCTGCATATTCACTTCAGTAAAATTAGTATAATGTCTAAATACCACAAACTGGATTAGCAAAAATATCGTCAAAAATCCGATACTAGAGACCCCACTTGCTTGACCATAAATCCCATCAAATCGGTTGATAGCATTGATACAGAGAATAGCCCAAGCAGCAAATCCCAATGCCAGAAGCCATTGTGGTATGGTTCGTATATGTCCACTGATAATAAATTCTTGATGACCAAAACTTCATATTCGGACTGCTAATAATGCGCCTGCAATATGTCAGACCAATCTCAATGATGGGGGGATTTTGAAACTGATTTTACCGATATAATTCAATTCTTCGAAGAGTTCAAATACGACGATAGGAAGTGCACCTACAAAAAGTCCCCAGAATAAATTATTATGTAAATATTGGGGAAAGAGGAGCGCAACACTGATAAAAAATCCTAAGTAGACAAATATTCATTGGATAGTAGGCACAGGCTTTCTGGTGTTTTTGAGATCATTTCCTGGCTTGTCCAAGATATTCAGTCGACGAAAAAGTTTAAGTCCAACAAAGGCGACTGCTACAGCTATGACAGGAACCAAAAGATAAATAATCATTAGATATGTTATATGCTAAATGCTTGATGCTAGATGCACAATAAGGTAATATTACTTGTATAGTGCTTCATGCTTTGAGCTTCAAGCTTTACTCAACATATGATAGTCTTTTGGTCAAGAATTTCTAATGAAAATGCGAGTGGAAATATGTGATATATTGATGATTATGCTAAATTATTTGGTATCGTTCATTTTTGATCACCTGCTATAATCTTTTGGCTTGCTGGCTTATTTTGACTTGTACCTTCATTGACGGTAAATGAACGTTCAGTTACTGATTTTGTGGTGACATTATCTTTTTCTGTTTTTGAACCTTGTTCGTTATACTCCTTCATGGCAAGTTTGGTGATACCCGCATCAGTCAATAATGTTTTAAACATAGCATCAAAGTCTGTCTTGCTCAATGGTGTTCATTCCTTTTTGAGTGAAATATTAATTTTTTCACCACTATTTTTAATGTCATAATTGTTGAATAACGAATTGGTTGGTACGTTTACCGTTACAGGGACTCCATTAATAGGCATAGGGATTATAAGTGGCGTCTTTTTTGATATATCATTAAGCGCTTTACTAATATCAGCGGCAGATGCAGGAATGACGTCTGTAGTTATATTATCTATATCCATTTCTTTTGTGGTTGCTCTCTCTTTGAAACTATCTTTCTTTTCTATATTTTTGGTGAAATCTATTACTCTTCATTCATCATCAAATGTTCTTATTTTTTCTTTTTTTACATCTCCGTTGGTTTTTACTTTGGTGAAGGTATCTGTCCTTCCTTGAGCATCAAAAGTTTTAGTAACGGTCTTTTCTTTGTCACCTCTTTTGACTTCTACTTTGGTAGTAGCGACGTTTTGCATTTTATCATCAAGGGTACTAGTCTTGATTTTGTATCCATTCCCATATTGAAAATCTTTGATTTTGGTGATAACACTACCATCAGCTGAGATTCTTTTGGTAGTTGTGGCAGATTCATTATTATTGTTCATATTCATTTTATCTACTTCGGTCTGGAAAGTTTCCAAGGTCATTTGATCTGCGCCAGTTCCGATAGCATCTCTAGATATATATTTTCATCCATAAACATAGCTATTAGTATTTGCATCATAGGTCATAATCTTTGCATCGACTTCTTTATCTTTCTCTGCTTTTCGATCAGTAAAGCTCTTGCTTTCTGTAGGGTCCAAAAGGGTAATAAAATTTTCTGGTTTAAATGACATTCATCACGTTGTTTTTGCATTGTTTATAGTAACAAGAGTCTTTGGTGGAATATTAAATACAGCTCCTCTGTAGCTAATCGTTTTCATATCATCAGCTACTTTGATTGCCTTGTCTGCTCGTTCTGGATGCGCATACGTGATTTTACTATTAACGATAGCAAGTGCCGCTTGGTTGTCCAAGATTGTTTCAGCATTGGATTTTATTTTTTCTGTAGTTGTGACTACTGTATTTGCAGTAGATTCGTCGGCTATTTTTTTTGCATCAAGAGTTTTTTGTGCTTCAGTTTTTGCTGTTGTGACTTCACCAGCAAATGTTGTTAGATATTGATCAAATGCAGCAAAGGTTTTTTCTCCAAGTCTTCAATCTCGAGCTCCAGTCACTTTATTAAAACTTTTTGTTTTTAATAGATCTTTTGTTTGATTTTTATCAGTATTATTTACTTTTGTATATAAGAACCCTTGAAGTTCTTGAATATTGGTTTTTGTAGGAGAATTCAATGCTATTTCTATAAGTTTTTTTCATGGAAGATTGTTGTATTCGGGCAATATAATTTTATTTTTGGCTGCTTTCAAGTTATCAGAATTTTGGTTGTATGAATCAAATTTTGTTTGATCTGTTTCTTCTACTACTTTAGTTGATTTAAATTCATCATTATGTGTGATTACTTCTGCAGTATATGTTGTAGTAAGTGGAGCAATAAGCGCCAATAAAGATGTTAGTGCAGCTTTGTCCTTATCATCAAGAGTTATGGTCTTGTCTGTTTGTACTGATTCAACCAATGATTTAAGGTCAGCAAGTTGTTTTTTATCTGATTCTGTACCTGTACTTAGTTTTTTAAGTCACTCTTGAAATTTTGTATCCAATAGACTAGCAATCTTTTCTGGATCTTTCTTAGTATCTTTCAATTCTGCCGTGACCTTTTTTAGATTATCACCAAACTCTTTAGTTTCCCTAGCTGCTTTCGCCTCAGGAGTTTCTACTTTTGGAGCTTCAGTTTTAATTTCTCATCCCATGATAATAATTTTTTATAGAGTAAAATTAAATACTAGAAAGCATACTTTCTAATTCATTGATATCTTTTTGGTCTTGTTCACGAGATTTGATTTCTTGTTCTTTGACTTTTTCCAAGAAGCTAGTAGCCTTTTGGAGGCTTGCTTTTTGTTTTTCGTTATCAATAGTTTTGATAGTTTCCTTAAATGTAGTGATCAAAAGATCGATAAGTGTTTCGTCCAAGGGTTTGGCGTTGATGAGAATTTTCAATCCTTTGGCAAGTGGCCAAGTGTCTTGAAGCGTATCCAACATACGCAAAACATATTGTTTTTTGTCCATCGTTTATTTTTACAACAATAAAGCTATACCATAAGTATATTTACAAAAAATTATTTGTCAAATATCTAAAGACTTTTTTATCTCACCACAAACCTCTCTCCAACGATTGGATAAGAACAATAATTACTACAAAAATATTCTTGTTTTTTTGGTACTAAAACATTACACTACAGCACCACAGTATGATTTTATATATCTCACACATAGTTATGGAAGAATCGATTTTGAAACCACGTCATTCACTTTCTCATGTATTGGCGCAAGCAGTCCAGAGAGCACTAGATCCACTTGCAAAACTTGGTATCGGACCTGCTATAGAAACCGGGTTTTATTATGATTTCATTTTCTCTGAATGAATAGAATGTAAGGAAGAACAGCTCAAGGAGATCAACAAAATGATGGTCAAGATCGTCAAAGAGAGTCAGTTATTTCATAGAATAGAACTCAAATATGATCAAGCAAAAGAGATTATCACTATGCTTGGTGAAGAGTTTAAGATAGAACTTATCGAAGAATTCAAGGCTGAAGGTGAAACCGTCTTTTCTTACTACATCAATACGATTCCTCTCAGCGCAAAAGATAATTTACTCAAAGGCAGTAAGGAAGAATATATTACCAAATATGAAAAAATAAATAAACAACTTCAAAAATTCTGAATTCTGAATGCTGAATTTTTAACTCAATTTATTACCTTCATCGATATGTGTGAATGACCACACGTAGAGACTACAAAAGAGATCAATCCTGATGCATTCAAACTCGATAAAATTGCGGGTGCTTATTGGAGAGGAAATGAAAAAAATCCTATGATGACCAGAATTTACGGACTTGCATTTGAAGACAAAAACGCATTGAAATCATATATCGAGATGATGGAAGAAGCAAGAAAACGTGATCATAGAGTATTGGGAAAAAAATTATGACTCTTTGTTTTTTCTGAATTAGTAGGTCCTGGATTGCCGTTATACACACACAAAGGAAATATCATAAGAAAAGAAATCATCAGATTTTCAAACGAACTTCAGTCAGATATTTGATATCAAGAAGTACATACACCAAATATGAACAAAGCAGAACTCTTCAAAATATCAGGACATTATGACAAATACAAAGAAGATATGATGAGAGTGGTATCAAATTATTCAGAAGAAGAATATTTTCTCAAGCCGATGAACTGTCCTCAGCATACACAAATATATGCAGCAGAGCAAAGAAGTTATACAGAGTTGCCGATAAGGATATCAGATTTTGCAAATTTATATCGTGATGAAAGACCAGGTGAACTGAGTGGTTTAACGCGCTTGAGATGTTTCTGTCAGGATGATGGACATTGTTTCTGTCGTGAAGATCAGATAAAAGCAGAATTTGAGTCAGTGTTATCTATAGTCAAGAAAGCACTTAATACCTATGGTATGTCAGATTATACTATTAGACTTTCTCTTCGAGATCCCAACAAAAGAGAAAAATATTTGGGAGAACCAGAGACATGGGAAAAATCACAAAAGCTCCTTGAAGACATTTTGATAGACAACAAGATAGACTATATAAGAGCTGAATGAGAAGCAGCTATTTACGGTCCCAAGATGGATATCATGATCAAAGATTCATTGTGAAGGGAACGACAAATATCTACTATTCAACTTGATTTCATTATGCCACAAAGATTTAAATTGGTCTACACAAATAGTGAAGGAAAAGAAGTGACGCCAGTAATGATTCATAGAGCTATCATATGATCTCCAGAAAGATTTATGGGAATATTGATTGAACATTTTGCAGGAGCATTTCCCGTATGGTTGGCACCTATACAAATACAATTAGTTCCTGTAGCAGAAAATTTTATAGCGTATGCAAATCAAGTAGCGAAAGAAATGAAAGCACAATGACTAAGAATTGAAGTAGATCAGAGCAACAATTCTTTCAGCAAAAAAATACGTAACGCAGAGATGGATAAAATACCTTACATCGTTATTGTCGGTGAGAAAGAAGAGACAACAAAAACGCTTTCCATACGTGAATATAGAAGCAAAAAACAATATGAAATAGGTGTAGCTGAGTTTATTGATACGTGTAAAGAAGAAATCACAACGCGTAGTTTATAATGTACCATTTTGTCATTCTGAGTATGGTAGAAGCCTGCCTGCGGTAGGCAGGGATATAGTGATAATTAGTATATTCTTCATGGAACCTGTCCCAGTCATAGCACCGGGATTCAGAATGACCTAAAAAAATAACGAAAAATCCCTCCCGATACGGGGGGATTTCCTTTAATAGTTTAGATTCTAGCTTTTTCTAGCCGTTTGATAGTTTCTTTGAGCTCTTTTTGGTCAGTTTTTGATAATAGTGATCTTTTTTCTATAACACCCAACAAATGAATCCTTTCTTCTCTGTGGAGTTTAGGATTGTTAATGATTTGCTTGGTAGCATAATTGAGAACGTTCACCATCTCAGTTTGTTCTCCGAAAAACAGTTCAAGTCCATTCATCATCTCTGTCCGATCATTTTTGTTGAAAGCTCTGGTAAGTATCGTGTTTACTATAGCTTCATGAGCGACTTCTTTACCCAAAAATTGAGTACTCATGTTTTTGCTTATCGGGGTAGTTCGTGAGTTATTAAATCCTCTTGTTTGATAAGCACCAGCGCCTCCAAAATGCATCTCGTTCATTACTGTTTTTTTAGCCATACTTCTTGTATTTTGTTTTAAATGTCTATACATTTATTGATATAAAAAGCAAGGCTTTTTTTATTGAATTACGAATTATCAATTGCTAATTATGAATAAAAATCAAATATAAAATGTTGAATTCAAGAGCTAAAACGATATTCTGAATAAGCTTACACTATTTTATATTCTATGTTCAAAATATATGAAACTGACAACTATCGCGCACATCTTCGCAGACCACAAAACATTTCTTGATCAAGGTATTACCTTAAATTGACGAGTAAGAAGTGTAAGAGATTCCAAAACCTTTGGATTTATCGAGCTCAATGATGGATCGTATCTCAAAAACATTCAAATTGTATTCGAAAATACTTTAGCAAATTTTGACGATATTTGTAAGCTCACTACAGGAAGTTCTATCACCATAGAGGGGACATTAGTCGCTTCACAATGAGCAAAACAAGCTTTTGAAGTGAAAGCAACCAAAGTAACTATTGTCGGCACTTGTCCTAGCGACTATCCCTTACAGAAAAAGTGACATAGCTTCGAATATCTTCGTGAAATTGCTCATCTCAGAACGAGATCAAATACGTTTTCTGCAGTATTTAGAGTAAGATCATTACTCGCTTTTGCTATCCATAAATACTTTAATGAGAACGGATTTATCTATGTCCATACCCCAATCATCACCTGAAGCGATGCTGAATGAGCAGGAGAAATGTTTAAAGTATCTACTCTTGATACATTAAATCCTCCCAAAACAAAGGACGGAGCCATAGATTATACAAAAGATTTTTTCTGAAAAGAAGCTTCACTTACCGTAAGTGGTCAGCTCAATGCGGAAACATTTGCAACGGCTTTCAATAAAGTATATACCTTCTGACCAACGTTCAGAGCAGAAAATTCCAACACGACAAAACACTTATCAGAGTTTCGAATGATAGAACCAGAGATAGCATTTGCAGATTTAAACGATGATATCAACCTTGGCGAATCATTACTCAAATATGTTTTCAAATATATACTCGATAATGCTCCTGCAGAGATGGATTTCTTCGCACAATTTATCAATCCTGAAGTGAAGATAAGATTAGAAAATTTAGTCAAAGCAGATTTCACGAGAGTGACGTATACTGAAGCGATAGAACTGCTTAAAAAATCATGACAGAAATTTGATTATCCTGTAGAGTGGGGAATGGATTTACAAACAGAACATGAAAGATATATCTGTGAAAAAATATTTAAAGGCCCAACCTTCGTGACCAATTATCCAAAAGAAATCAAAGCATTTTATATGAGACTCAATGATGATGGTACAACAGTTGCCGCGACAGATCTCTTAGTGCCAGGAGTTTGAGAGATTATTTGATGATCACAAAGAGAAGAAAGATATGATGTGCTTGTCCAGAAAATGAAAGATATGCATATGAATCCAGAAGACTACAGTCGATATTTAGATTTACGTAAATATGGAACGGTTCCTCATGCGGGATTTGGTATCGGGTTTGAAAGATTGATTATGTATATTACCTGAATGGAAAATATCCGTGACGTTATACCATTTCCAAGAGCTCCAAAGACTTGTGAATTTTAATATATGATTTATTTCTAATAATTCATAATGGTTAATAAAAAGAGTGAAATACTAAAAATAATTTGTGAAAAATGTAAGCAGGAAACAAATCATTGCATACTTAACGAACAAAAAAAACATGATGAAACCCCAGATGGAGATATTTGGGTTAATGAAAGTCGGCAAATTGTAGAGTGTAAATGATGTTGAAATTTATCTTTTATACATACATCTCTTTGTAGTGAGGATATTTTTAACGATGAAAATGGGTATTACGAAATGAAGATTATAGATATATTTCCTAAAAGATCTTTAAACACGATAAAAGAAAAAGATTTTCGATATACTCCCAATACTGTTAAAAAAATATATAAAGAGATTATTATAGCATATAATGAAAACTGTTATTTATTAACTGTTATTTGAATAAGGGCATTATTAGAATGAATTTGTAAAGAAGATAAAATAAAGTGAAAAGACTTATCTCAAAAAATAAAGTCTCTTGTGGATAATGGCATAATTACACTAAAAATTAGTAACGTATTGCATGATATAAGAAAGTTGTGAAATGAAGTTACCCATGAATTAGAAACGTTAGATTGATTTGATGTTAAATACATGATTGAAATAATGGAAAACATAATAGAAAATATTTATGAATTACCAAATAAATCACAAAGAGTTATACAAAACAAAGAAATTAGAGTAAGAACTAAAAAAAAATAACTTTATTTTCTAAAACCATAAATGAACGAGTCTCTCAAAAAAATTTTCCTCCCATTTTCGACTGAAGAATATAAATTTCTTGATAATAAGTGATGGCATAGGCTAATGAAGGTATTGTTTGCTGTTTGAATAATATTTTGATTATATCTTTTACGAACAAATATAAGTTATATGGATTTATGTATTAAATGGGATTCTCAAAATTTTGGTTATAGTTATATAGGAGCACTAAGAGAGTGTATTAATTGAGATACTAACTGAGAATATTTCAGTATATATAATATATTATTACCACTAGTAATAACCATTTTTAGCTATTATATATTACAAATAATATATTTTAAAATAGTTATTTACATAATTTACGGCAACAAGAGAAAGTAATTTATCCATTCTTTTTATCGTGTATCAAACATTCTGAGTGGTTAAAAAAAGAATTTAAAAATATTTAATCTGATTTTTATTATTATGAATCCCGTAGAACAGTTTCTTACATCACACAATATTACCTATACTCATCATGCACATCCTGCTGTATTTACCTGTGAACAAGCAGCAATATTCCACGAACTTGTCCCTGGTATGCCAGGAAAAAATCTTTTCCTCATCGATAAAAAAAGCGGAAGAATATTTCTCGTGATTCTTCCCGTGATGAAAAAGGCAGATCTTAAATTTCTTGCAAATTATTTCGGAGTAAGTAAACTTTCTTTTGGAAGTCCAGACTTGCTTATGGAAAAAATGGGACTATCACCGTGATCAGTTTCTCCGTTTGGACTCATTAATAATATACAAAAAGATATTGAGGTCTATATAGATACAGAAATTTATACTGCACAGCTCGTAAATTTTCACCCCAATATCAATACTGCATCCTTATCATTGACGCATGAAATGTTTCTAAAATATCTAGAAAGTATTCCTCATGATATCCATACAATAGATTTATCTCTCACGTAAATTTTTATGAAACAACTAATTTACATTCATGGATGAATGTGTTTTCCTGATACGGAAACCATGTGTAGGGTGATATCCAAACGAGACTACAATCCTTTAGAAGAAAAATCATGGTCAGATTGGTTCGAACAAATAAAATGAGCATACCAAATAATTAGACCAGAGATGCCTAACAAAAACATGGCAAGTTATGTAGCATGGAAGATGTGGTTCGAAAAAATATTTCCGTATCTCAACGATGAAGACCTTATTGTTATAGGACATTCATTAGGAGCAATGTTCTTAATAAAATATCTCTGAGAAAACACATTCCCCAAAAGAATTAAACAACTCCATCTGATATCATCGGTATTCGATGAAAGTGATATGGATGATGATGAAAAATATTCCTGAGATTTCGCCTATGATCCGAAAATTATTCCTCATCTCGAAAGTCAGTCAGAAGAAATTTTCTTATATCATTCAACCGATGACGATATCGTTCCGTATGCACATACAGAAAAAATCAAAGCGTATTTACCCAAAGCAAAATTGATTACACTTACCGATAGAGGACATTTTTTTGGGGAGGTAGAATTCCCAGAACTGTTAGCAAATATTCTCAAATAGCTGGAACACCCGGGTGAGAAACATATTTATTTTTCTATCTTTTCTATGAAACGAATAGTTCCCATGATATTTCTTGTAGTATTTGAAGGTGTAGCAGATATTTTTGCCAAAAGACGATCAGAAAACCAACTGCTCTGGGTTGGAATAGCTGCAATATGATTTTATATTGTATGTAATATTTTTCGATTATTCGCATTAAAAAATGGTTCAGGATTATGAAGAGGTGCACTTATTTTTTCTGTAACAACCGCAGCAATAGCACTTCTGATATGAGTAGTAGTATTCAAAGAAAATTTTACTACGCTACAAATGATTGGGGTAGGAACCTGAATTATTTCTATTATATTATTGGTATTATAATACCGTCGTATATTGAGATAAATATTTTCTCTATTGAAAAAAATCTAGTGGAATACCACTAGAGGTATTTTACCGTGATGAATCATCAAATAATTTTTTCACCCGAATGATACAATGATAGCATTAATGCAATGATTATTAGTACCAGGTCAAAAAAGAATAATATAAGACCAGTACCATTGTTTATATCAAAGAGATCAACGACGAATCCATCACCCAGTATAGACCGAAAGAGGTCGACTGCTACAGCAATGAGTACTATTGCGATGCAAAAAAAGATACATGCTGATGTTTTACTTCTCTTTATGCGTAAAGGAAAATGTTTCATATCTTTATGTTTACTACGTATTTTATTTTATATATGCTATATATTCATTTGCTCCCAAAAATCAATTTGGGAATCTAACTGAAGGTCATATGTTTTGTCCTCGTTTGTAAAGGAGGGGTGGTGCAGAAGTACCGGAGGATTTAAGGACGGAAGTACATTAGTCCATAAATCCCCCTCCCTTCGGTTTCTCCCTTTACGAAAGGGAGACAAATATTTTTTCTAACTAAATGTAATATTTCCTTTCATAGTCGATTCACCCATTTGCTCATCTCTTTTTACAATTTCGACTTTTTTTTCACTACTTCATCTACTTTCCGTTCTTGGTCATTGTGGCACAGCATCATCTTTCATGCTCAAGGAGACCTTTTCTCTCTCGAGGTCTATATCGATTACTTTTACTTTTACTTGTTGACCAACCTTGACGACATCCACCGGATTCGCGACAAAATAATTTGCCATCTGTGATTTGTGTACCAATCCATCACTATGCAATCCGATATCTACAAACGCTCAGAAATCTGTTACATTTCTTACGATTCCATCCAACTTCGTTCCTATCTCCAAATCTTTAATGTCCAAAATAGTTGATGAGAAACATGGTGCTTCAAGTTCGTCTCTTGGATCTAAACCTGGTCTCTGTAATTCTGCCAAGACATCTTTCAAGGTTTCCAATCAAATCTTATACGACTCTGACCACTCACGTACTTTGTTTTCTGGATATTTTTCTACATTCATAGGCAATTTCAAATCCTTTTTTTTGATTCCCATTTCTTTTTCTATTAGCTCATAGACTTGTTTATGAATCTCAGGATGGATTCCTGTTTCATCCAAAATTTCTTTTCCTCCTTTGATTCTCAAAAACCCAATAGCTTGTTCATAGGCTTTTGGACCGAGTCCTTTCACTTTTTTTATCTGTGCTTTGCTCGTAAATTTTCCGTTTTCATCTCTGTAGGCGATGACGTTTTTCGCAACGGTTTCACTCAATCATGCGATATATTGCAACAAGGTATAGCTCGCTGTATTTACATCGACACCTACACTATTCACGATATCTTCGACTTTTTCTTCAAGCTTTTCTTTCAAATATTTTTGATCAACATCGTGCTGATACTGTCCTACTCAGATAGATTTCGGATCTATTTTTGTGAGTTCAGCAAGAGGATCTTGTACTCTATGGGCGATACTTATGGCTCATCTAATCGTTACGTCTAGATCTGGATATTCGTCTTGTGCGAGTTTAGATGCCGAATATACCGATGCTCATGACTCGGAAGTAATCATATATTTCACCTTCAGTTTATATTTTTCAATAAAATCATGCACTACTTTTTCTGATTCTCTCGATGCTGTCCCATTTCCTATCACGATTAAATCTATCTTATATTGATCGACTAACTTTTTCAACGTCTCCCAAGCTTCTGTCACTTTTTTTTGTGGCTCAGTAGGATAGATAACTATCTTATCCAGAAATTTTCCTGTCTGGTCGACGACAGCAAGTTTGCATCCCGTTCTAAATGCTGGATCGAAACCGAGCACAGTCATTCCTTTAATCGGTGGGGTAAGCAACAAGTTTTTCAAATTCTCACCAAAGACTTTGATCGCTGATTCATCAGATCGTCTTTTTTTGTCTGATCTGATTTCACGTTCAAGCGAAGGTAAAAGTAATCTATGTAATCCATCTTCACATGCTTCTTGGACATAACAGATACAGGTTCCATAATTCTTTGGGAAGAAAAATTTCGTTGTTTCTTCTCGAATTTTATCGTGGGAAAATTCTAATTTCACTTGTAGTTGTTTTTCTGTTTCAGCTCTAGAAACTGCTAGATAGGCGTACGATGGCATGTCAGAAAGTTTCTTACTATATTCACCATAGATTTTATAGACTCATTTATCGTCAAATGTTTTAGTTTTTTTACAGGCAAGTATTCCCATATTTTCTTCTCTGACTTTGATATCTTCTCTCAGATCAGCATGATCAGAAACTGCTTCTGCCAAAATATCTTTTGCTCACTGAATCGCTTCTGCTCTGTCTTTGACGCTTGTTTTTACATCACCAGTATCTCTGATAAATTTGTCTGCTTCAGTTTCAAAATCTTCCTTACTCATCTGTGCTTTCGTCAGAATATCTGCCAATGGCTCTAAGCCTTTTGCTTTGGCGATAGTGGCTTTTGTGTTTTTTTTCTCTTTAAATGGTCTATACAAATCTTCGACTCTCGCCAAAGTTTCTGCTTCCATAATTTGTTTTCTCAGTTCATCCGTCATCAATCATTTTTCCTCAATCAGACGAATGACATCAGCCTTTCTGGCTTCGAGATTTCTTGTATATCTATACATTTCATCAAAATCTCTCAACTGTTCATCAGTAGCTCCTTCAGTCAATTCTTTACGATATCTTGCAATAAAGGGAACGGTATTTCCTTCATCCAAAAGCTGGACAATAGTACGCACAATAGCGGGAGAAATCCCGACTTTTTTGCTTATGATATTGATCAAATCTGCCATGAAAAACGATGAAACGATAAAACGACTAAACGAACGAAGAGTATAGTAAAATCATTCTCGGGTGCAATAGTTACTAATGAGGCAGCACCCGGACCTGCCTGCCGCAGGCAGGTGCAAGGCATTGATTTTTATCTCTATTTAAACAATATACCTACTATATTTTATCCTTATGGAAACCTATGTCACAATTCTATGTCACCAACGAGGCTCATATTAATGAAACCTTATCCAATATGATCACTGACGGTAAAGATCATTTTCACGTTATTGCAGATTTTGATAGAACGTTAACCAAAGCATTTGTGGATGGAACACCAAGATCTTCATTAGAATCTATTCTTGAACAATGATGATACCTTGGAAGTGAATATAGTAATGCATCAAAAAAACTATTTGAGATGTATCATCCTATAGAGATTGATCCCACGATTCCTCTAGAGGAAAAAAAGAAGGCAATGAATGAACGATGGACACAAGTATTTACTATGATGTTGAAACAAGGTTTAACAAGAGATATTCTCAAAGAGACCATGAACTCAAATATGATACATTTCAGAAAATGAGCTGATCTATTTTTTAATACCCTTAAAGACAACGATATTCCTTTTCTGATATTCTCTGCTAGTGGTCTAGGCTATGATGCTATTTATCATTGTATTCAGAATGAAAATAAATTATCATCGAATATTAGCATCATTTCAAATTCATTTATTCGAGATGAAAATGGAAAAGCGATAGCAGTCAAAGAACCCATAATCCATAGTTTTAATAAGGGAGAGACCGTAGTCAAAGATCTGCCTGTATATGAACAGATCAAAGAGAAAAAAAATATTATTTTGCTTGGTGATTCACTTGGAGATGCTCATATGGCTGATGGATTTGAGTATGAAAATATTATTAAAATCTGATTTCTTAACCACGATACTCCTGAAAACAGAGAAAAATTCGAAGAGAAATTCGACCTCATTATCCTCAATGATGGACCAATGGATGAAATAAATGCTCTGCTTCACAAGATAATTAACTAAATTACTCGCACCCGGGTGCTCACAAAGAATTTCTTGAATTAGACAATATTATCGATATAAGTCAATAAATATAAAAAAATAGCAAAAAGAAACAAAAAACCAAAGAGTCGAAAAAACCAACTCATTTTTTATATTTGGTAAATTTGGCTATACAAACAATTAAGTAATAACAACAATAAAAAAGAAAGCGTATGTCAGAACAATTCAAAAAAAGTGGTGAAACACCAGTAGCATCAGGTAAAACCAAAGAAATCTGGGCAGTCGAAGGTGAAGACAAATTAGTCATCATGAAAAACACCGACGCAACGACAGCCGACAATGATGCATCAAAGACCCAGATCATGGTCGACAAGGGCAAATGTGCCACGATCACGACCAGCAGGGTCTTCGAATTATTACAACAGGCCGGTATCCCCACTGCCTATGTCCAGCAACTTTCCGATACGGAAGTGTTGGCTAAGAAGTGTATAATGATACCTCTCGAAGTAATCATTCGTCGCCATGCAGATGGATCTTCCCTGGACAGGATGCCTCAACTCAAAAGAGAAGGACCTATTCCATACAGGTTCCATCAGCTGAAGTTTGAGCTCTTCCTCAAAACCTCGAAAGGTATCCTGGAGGCAATCAACCTCCGTAACTACATTCCGAACACCCACGACCGTCTCATCAGATATCTGAATGCTGAAAAAACGCTGAAAGATGTCAGGGAGAGACGGAAAAAAGAAGACAAATCTGCTCCACTTCTTGTGGATTTGTATGAACTCTCAAAAGAAGAGCTCATCGAGGAAGTGATCAAAACAATTGATGATCCCTGGATTGAAAATCCCTATGACCTGGACAATTGGGTGCTCAGGCATCCCAAGAAACCGACCTGGGAGATTCCATTATTGACCAATGGGCCTGCAATCATCGATGCCGAAAAACTGAAAGAGATCGAAGACATCACTCGCAAAACCTTCCTTGTTTTGGAAGGTGCCTGGAAAACCCTGGGATATCGTCTGATTGACTTCAAGATTGAATTCGGGATTGATGCCGATGGTAGCCTGGTGGTTGCTGATGTTATCGACAATGACTCATGGAGATTGAGGACAGATGACTGGAAGGAACTTTCCAAACAAAACTTCCGTGACGGTCATCCACTCAAAGACGTCCAGGAAAATTATGTGGGGGTCGCACAACTCATCAGTCAGATTACGATTCCCAAACAGGCAATCATCTTCTGGAGGGGATCCAAAGATGACAAGCTTGAAGACTTCAGTGCGGTTCCCGGCATTGCCAAAGAAGACATCGTAATTTCCGGTCACAAATCACCGCAGGCAGCTATTGATACCCTCAATGAGCTTCATGCAAAATACCCGGAAGGCGCGGTTATCATAGCAATTGTAGGCATGAGCAACGGTCTCGGACCTATGCTTTCTGCCAGGACACCATGGCCGGTACTTTCTTACTGTAACACCACATCAACCAATCCGGAAGATGTCTGGAGCAACCTGAGGATGCCATCCCAAGTGCCCAATGCAACATTCCTGAGTATCAAAAATGCACATCTTTTTGCTCTCAATATCCTTTCGATGAGAAATCCAATAGCGTATATGGAGCGCGAACTTGCCATCGAAAAATGGGGCAACTAAATATGTCTACTATTAATTAACATTATTACAAAATGCCGTCTGTATTTAGACGGCATTTTTTTAAATGTATACTATTTCATCCTTCTATAATATTTCCACAATCTTCAAATTTTTATCTACAAAGTTATAGAGCTTAGCTGGTCTGTACTGTACACCTATTTCTTTTTCTCAGGTTGCTTTTACTAGTCACAACTTATCTATTTTCTTCCTAAAGTTTCTTACATCAATTCATTGATCAAGGATAGTTTCATAAACATCCTGCAATTGTCTAAGCGTAAATTTTTTTGGTAAAATATATTGTGCTACATTGGTATATTCCATTTTCCATTTCAATCTCTGGATTGCATATTCGACTATTTTTTTATGATCAAACCCGAGTTTGGGGAGTTTTTTTACATCGAAAAATTTAACTTCTGATGCATCGAATCATGGCTTGAGTACCATATTTTCTCTGGGCATCAATGCTATATATGCACAAGATATTGTTCTTCCTCTAGGATCTCTTTTGACTTCAGAAAAGGTATAAAGTTGTTCCAAATAGGCATTTTTTACACTGGTTTCCTCAGCGAGTTTTCTATATGCTGCCTGCTGTAATGTTTCGTTTTCCAAGACAAAACCACCTGGCAAAGCCCATTCTCACTTAAATGGTTCAACTAATCTTTTGATAAGCAATATCTGCAGACTATCCTCAGTAATAGTAAAAATAATATTATCTACGGTCACCAGAATATGTTGTTTGATCATATCAAAGAGAAAAAGTAAAAGATACTATGTCAGTATAGTATCTTTTTTTTAATGAAAATCAATAATTGTTGTAAGTACAATTAGATAGAATGTTTTTTGTTTAATAGTTCCAATTCATTCAAAATATTTTTCTGAGCATTTTTTTCATAAGCATTCGCAAAATATTCTGTTTGATAAATAGTGTCTTTCTTGATTAAGGTTCAAAGAAATTTTTCTCTTCATCATACATATTGCTGATCTGAATACATATAATATTCTCTTCTGACATCTTGCTCATATTGCTTATATATACGAGAGTTCTTACCAAGAATAGATGTGTCGATATCCATGATATATTTAGTATCATTGTCGGTAGACATATGTATATGTTTTGTAGCGAGGATAAACTGCTTAACCTTTTCTATAAACTCTTTGGCTACTCATCGTTGAATAAGCATTTTTTCAGCCAAGGCAGCACTATCTTCCTCATTCGTTTTGGATGTAGGATCGTAGATAGCATCATGAAATAACAATGCGCATTCTACTGCGTCGGGATCATTCAGTAAATGTTTTATCTGATAGAGTTCATTTGAACAATCTATAGCATGCAATCGTTTATGATACGATCATTTCATTTTTTGTGATATTTCATCCCAGTTAGCATCAGCAGCTATAGGTCTATCATACATATCTCTAAGCTGAACAAAAAGTTTTTTCGGATCGTCTTTTACTCCCAATCTATTCATCAATCACGCAAAACGTAATTCACCAAACGTATCTATTTGTGCCAAAACTTTGTTAAAAGTTATAGAAGCATCTTGTTCACCATAGGGACTTTGAAGATCTATAATCTTACCATGATTATCTTGATCAATAGCTTGAGACAATAGCTTTCTTTTATGTTCAGTAGTCAGTTGACTAGAGAGTCTCTTCTCTGTTTCTTCTCATGATAATCATCTGTTTTTTAATCTTTCCGCTTGAACATCTAGTGGTACATTTACCAAAACCACATTATTATTTACTATACCAGATGAACCTGCTTCGGCTATAAGTGCTGCATTATAGAGAAACAATCATTTTTGATTATACATCAATCTTTTGGTTCTCAATTTCATAGGATCACGCATAATATCATTGAGTGTTTCGAGTTTTTTTGGATCAGAAAAAACTTTAGGACCAAGATTCTTTCTATTAATACTTCCATCTTCATTCCCTACATCATCTCCAAATATTTGGATTATTTTTTGCCTAGCTGACTGATATATAGGCTCTTGAAGGGGTCATTGAATCTCATGTCCTATTTTGTCAAGATCAAGATGATGTGAATGTATTCCGTTTTTTTCACAAAATTTGATAAATTGTTCTGTAGTAAAAGATTTTCATGAACCAACACTTCACGTTATTCATGCAAAATATTGTCCCAATAATCTTCATTCCATAGCTTGTTTTATTATTATAGGAACATATTGTTTGATGTCTCATTGCTCTTTGAGTACGGCTTTAGCTGCGCTAGAACTCAAATCCTGCATGGATTGTTTTGCATTGAGATAGAATGTATCCAAATTATCTTGTCTTTTAAATGCCCGCTCCAAACTTTGTTCAGCGTCAAAATCATTTCCATTTCTCAATCATCTGATAAGGAGATCATATTCATTTTCTTTCGCATAATCTGTGGTCATTCCTCTATAGGCAACTACATCTACATTCAATAGATCTTTGAGTACTTCACGAGTAAGATATAGTCTTTCTTGAAGAGAAAAAAGATATCTTCATTCTTTTTCTGCATTCACTCATATCCCCACGGTAAGCTGATCAAAATGTTTTATAGCTCTTCTGATGACATCATCATGCCCATAGGTTAAAGGATCAAAAGATCATCCATAAATAACTTTTTTCATTAAGAAAATATTATTAACAAGATAAATATATTAGACTGATTTTTTTCTTTGAATCTCATACATATAAAGTGTTTGTCGATATTCATGTCCATCGAGATATTCTTTTTTCAATCATTTTTCGTTGATGAGATAGTCCATCCATTCAGGATTATTCAAGACATTAAATACCTTTAACGGTACTTCCATACTATCCAATTGTTTGACTACAATATTCGGTGCATCTAAAAATTCTTGCATAATAGGAAAGGATAAACTCGAAAGATTAAGAAAAAGTTTTCCATTGTCTGTCAGGATTTTATCGATATTCTGGATCAGATATATAGGTAATGAAAGTCATTCATATGGGTTATCGTCTATACTTCTGGGTCTTGGTATGTAGGGGGGGTTAGAAGCAATGATATCAAATTGTTTGCCTTCCATATATGTCTTAGCATCTCCCAGATAAAAGGAAAATCTTGGATCGGTATAATGATCGTTGAAGTATAATTCAGCATTTTTATTGATATCGTTGAGTACTATATTTTTTAAATTCTGATTTTTTTCTCCGGTATATTTTGCGATAAATCCAGGGCCACTTCCTACTTCTATCATGGAATTGTATCATTGAAGTCGTTGGTCTTTGAGTGCTCTACAAAAGAAAAGCGTATCAATCGAAGGTGACCACACTCATGGATATTTATATTTCATATTCTCGAAGTCCATCTTCACATCATCATAATCTATGCTGATGATTGGGCTTTCATAGAGTGCAGAAACCGTCTCTCTTTTGATATAATCAGGAATCTGATTGATCTGATATCTATCAGTCATTAGGACAGGTTTTGGGAGGTCGATGACATGGAGTGTTGCATCCTGCGGATGAGTATAAATTCTATTTCCATTGGCGTCTTTGTCTTGAGCCATAATAGTCGCGAGTTCGCTGCCTTGAGCATAGAGTTTATGGACGGAAAGATCTGGAGTAAATTTGTGAAGCATAAAGAATATATTATGATAATAAAAGATTAATTATTCTTCCAATGAAAGATTATATCCTGCTATTCTAAATTTATTCTCATCTCCCTTCTGAGTTTTTGGTACTTTGGAAAACACGGTCAGACTACCATTCTTAGGTCTTCGCATTTCATTGAGTTTATAAAATGTCTCAAAGCTTCACCCTGAGATAGATTGGACACCTCACAAAATATCCAAGTGATGATCAAAACACCAGATGTTTTTAAATTTATTTTTTTCATAAACGCTCTTGAGGAATTCATGTTTTCTAGCATTGGTATATGCCTGAGATTCTCATCATGCAGGAGAGGTATAATAATACATCATTTCTCTCTCTTCTTTCGTTAACATATTATGAAAATTATTTTTCCCGTCTAGATAGTCTCTGATGAAACTTGGAGCAATATTGGATCCATGATCCCTTTCTCTGATTCTCTCATCTATTTTGATGGTTATATCCTTACCAAGAAATGATCAGATTATAAGATCTTTGAGCTTCGATTGGTTAATAAGTTTTTCAAAATCAATGTCCAATCATTTGATGTTTTGCAGAAAATAATGAGCAGTTAATCTTGTTCTGACATAAGGAGATATATAGATAAGATCAGGAAATAATTCAGGATTATTCTGGATCAATTCCGCGTACAAATAAGAAAGGCGATTTCATTCCTGATGTCATGTATCAGATAATCATGTTTTATAGTCTATACCAACTTTGGTAAAAAAATCTTTCATTAACACTTCAACCAATTCATTTTTTCTCTTGATACTTTTCGTAGTCATAAATTCTTGATAATGAGAATCATTTTTTATGGTTTCCTTGTATTCATTATATTTACTTTCCAAATGTCTCACAAACGTAATACGATTAGTATCTGGTATTTTATTGTCAACGATATTTACCGGAAGTTGTTGAAACTTTTCCATATCCAAAATATCAAATAAGGGCTTATGTAGTCAGCCCACATATAACTTGATATTATCGAGTTTGGGAAATCATGCTGATGGGAGATTAGGAACTAAGCACATAGGAGAGAGAAAAAAGAAATAAATCTGTATCTATGTTTTTCTAGGGGTATATCTTCTATTTTGTAATTTAGCTTTCTGTGGTTTAGGAGAGGTATAAACATGAGGATTAGGATATTGGTTTCTCTGTTCAAAAAACGTATCCAATATCATGTCCCTAATATTTGATAGACTCATCACCATGTCGGTTTCTATCTTCTGGACGAGCGCTTCCATAGATCAGATCGGATACTGTGGTGCTTGCTGTTGTTCTATTACTACTATATCTACTGGCATATTGTGATTATTTCTATTCAACAGTCTTAGTATATCTGCTTGAGTATGACCAACGTGACCGATAACAAGAACTCCTATATTCTTCGTTTCCGGAGTATTTTGGATCTCATCTTCAGAGAGTATTTTCGCTTCTCGTTGTCCTATTTTATTTTTTACATAACGAATGGGAGTATATTTGTTATCTCGGTTCATAAGAAAAATATAGCCAATAAAACGATAAATTATCATATTTTAGTCACTATAATCATTTCACATAAGATTTCAATATAATATTGACATTACAAGATAAATATTTATATACTAAATATAAATTTACTTAACTATTTACTCATGGATTGATTTTCAGATCGTGATATCTTACTAGGACGCGAATCCAAACTCTCTCGTAATACTCTCGAATCTCATATCAAAAAGTTTCGAGTGAGTTGAGATTTTAGTGTTGCAAAAGATACTATCGTCAAAGCCAAAGACCTCAATGTCGTAAAGGTAAAACTTGAAAAGTCATTATTTCCTGATATGGAAACCATTACTCCAGGTATGCTCAAACATCTCGAAATATCTATGAGAAGCTGTTTCGCTCAATCATGAATTCATATTACAGGGAAATTATTCTATTATCTCAAACCCAAAAGCATTCAAGAATTAAATACAAAATGAAGTACAAATATAGATGTTCATGTTCTCAATAGATGACTCTCTGAGGTCCAACTAAAGGCCTGATGAGATTTTTTTAGGTTATATTTCAGACCATCATGAGAGATGATTACCGGAAACAAACTATATGATATAGTAAACTCATGAAAGATTAAAGTAGAATGATTATATGGAGAAACTCGATCTCTTGTGTGAGCCAATATCCCGAATTTCAGCAAACAGCCATTATGACAAATACTAGAAAATGCATATGAAGAGAAGGAACTTAAAGAAGAGGAAGCAAGTGAGGCGCTTACCCTAAAATTAAAACTCAATGGTAATATCTATATTCCAGATAATAAAAAAAAGATCCTGATTACATCCAAAAAAGACCTTGTCGATATTTTACAACCACTTGATGTAAGCGATCCTAGCCACAGAGACCATGATTTCAATATAGGAGAAACATCATATGTAGATTTTGGAGACTATTTCTGAGTGATCCTCTATCAATGATACGATGGCTGATGACACCATATCATCTCACCACTTATTGATCCATGATTCAAATGACCAATCAGGACAGAAATAGTAAAGTGATTCGAATTCAATGATTTTATAGAATTACATATCTACCATAAAGACGGAAATTAAATATATTACATACATATAAACAAATAAAAAAAACATGAAAACAAAAGAAGAAATGTATCAAAAAGATTATGCCTTATTGGGCATGAGTCTTTATATTACTATTATAGTGGCAGCTATCATTTTGGTGTGCGCTTGTCTCGCTGACAGTACGAGTGTTGTTATTCTTTCTTCAATGAAAGTTAATCCCAAAGAGATTCATAATAATTTGAATCTGATATGGATTACAGAACGAATAAGCATATTCATCTGTTCGGCGGCACTTATATTTCCCATATCATTTTTGTTATTGAGATATCTAAATCATGGATTTTTTGACGATATTTTCGATATCCCATACAAGAAAGATATTTGTGGAAAGTTAATTCCCAAAACAAAATCAGCAACTGAAGATTTTATGCATGGCTTGAAAGGACATTTTAGTTAGTCAAACAAATCGTTTATTCTAAAAGATAATATCTGCTCCTGTATTGGGAACATTTTTTTTTAATAAAAAAACCAACCGCCAATACGACGGTTGATTATTAGATATTCATTAATCTTTAAAACAGTATTGAGCCTTCATCATCCCATTTTGTATACAATTTACAATTGGGACGAAGGATAAGATACTTTACTTCTTCTTTGGCGCCACCGCTGGAATTCATACAATCATCATCGACGACACATGACATACCATGTACCGAATAACGATAAGCTCCGAAAGGTAAGATTTCAAGAAGACGGCCATGTGTTTTGATGTAATCATTGATTTCTTGAATTTTTTCTTCCTGTACTTTGTGTTTGATTATCCAACCAGCAATCTCTTTTTCAGCATCATTTTGAGGTATCTCTGTATTATACAAAACCCTGAAAGTGATCTGATTTGCACCAAGCGCTTTTGCACGTTCAAAGATTTCCGCAGGAGTTTTGTCATTGTAATAATCGACCATATTGAGCGATAATCGGAGATTGAAATCATATTTCCGAATAGCCGTACAAGTTTCATCGATTTTTACAAACGCCTTTTCATTTTTCGGTCGTGAATACGCTGCATTGAGATCGGAGTCAAAGATATTGAACAAACTGAGTGATATGGTCTTTATACGTACAAAATCACGTAACCATCGAAGGTTTTTTTGACCGCCATTTTCAGCTTCTTCGAGTAAGAAAACTCCACTTGTTTGGATTTCCATCCAACGGAAAGGTAAACTTAATCGTTTATTAAGGTCAACCACCTTACGGATAAATGTTTTGTTGATAAGTGGTTCGCCATCACCAGTAAACATGAGTGTGTTGCATCCATTGTCACGTGCAAAATTCATGGAATCCAGATAGTCCTGTTCATACAAAGCTTCAAACTGATAGTTTTTTTCAATCTGATTCTTGTAAAAATCGGTATCGGTATGAAGTTTACTTACACAGCAAGCGCAACTGTTTACACATGCTCCTGGCACTACAATACTTAAACTTTGAATTTTCATATCAATTACTATTTAGTTGTTTTTTTGTTTGAGTTATAAAGATACTATATATATTTATAGATAAAAGTCAACTAATAATATTAGAGGTTAGATAAGCATTTTTATTTTACTTATTGTTATTTATACATTTTCTCTTGTAATTACTGAGAAATTGTATATACTACAATTACTTAAGAGCAAGAAATGATTTGGTATCGTGTATCTGCGACGGACTGCAAGAGCGATAGTAAATAAGCTTTCAAGTTACATAATCTGCTCAAGAGTGCTCATTGAATACGCGGGGCTTTATATGAAGGAAGTCCTTATAAATTACATTCTACTTATTGTAATTTATACAAGTTCATTAACAGTAATAACTAATAAATAAAAATAAACATGAAAAATCTCGATCAATTTCAAATCGCCGGAGCTTCTGTCTTGGGTTCGCGCCATCTCAAAATAGGCAAGAATAACCAAGATAGCTATATCTGGATAAGAAATCCTGACTATATTATAGGTATCGTCAGTGATGGATGTAGTAGTGGTCCTCATAGTGAGGTCGGCAGTAATATTATAGCTCCGTTATTTGCTCAGACACTCGCAACCTATCTATCCAAACCGCATCTGAGCCTGAGTGATGAAAATTATTTCCGTCATGACTGGTTATGGTACAATGTAAGGCAAGACGTACTTGCCCGTATACGTGTGCTTGCCCAAAGTATGGATGAAAATCTGATTGCAACGATTTGCAAATATTTCCTCTGTACTGTTGTAGGGTGTGTGATTACTCCTACGAGTACTTGTATATTCGGCTGTGGAGATGGTGTTTTCTCTCTCAATGGTGATATCCATATGCTTGGTCCTTTCCCTGGAAATAAACCTCCGTATCTATGTTATGGCATAACCGGTAGTGAAGTGACCAATCAAAATCCTTCATTGCTTGATATCCAAAGACATATTATTTGTCCTACTGATGATGTACAATCGTTATTGATCGGTAGTGATGGGGTAGCTGATCTGATGAACATGGCAGATCAACATCTTCCTGGTAGAGAGGAAATTATAGGTGATATTAGTCAGTTTTGGACTGATGATATCTACTTTTTAAATCCTGAATGGATGCGTAATGTATTGACTACTATCAATACAGAAAAACGTAAACCCGTCTGGGAAGAAAGGACTATCATGAAGTATCAAGGGTTATTGCCTGATGATACAACAGCAATCGTTTTGAGAAACAATCTAAAAAATCTGACATCATGAAAACCGTTTATCTGAATGGCCAAGTGCTCCGACTCACAAAAGAGATAGGTGCCGGCCAAGAAGCAGTAGTGTATGATATGGGACATGGTCAGGTTGCGAAAATTTATCGTTTCCCGGATGATCTGTATTATGCACAATCTCCCGAAGAGCAGAAAGCTGCTAAAGTAAGGATTACCATGCACCAAAAAAAATTAGCAATGTATCCTAGTGGATTACCCAATAATGTTATCGCTCCTCAGCATCTGTTGACCGACAAACAAGGGATAATCTTGGGATTTACTATGCAATTCATCACTGGTGCCGAAACACTTCTCAAATATGGGGATATGGGATACAGACAATCGATGAACATTAGCAATAATGAAATCAGAGATATCTTTCTCAATCTCCATGACACGCTTCGATCGCTTCATAACAAAAAAGTAATTGTTGGCGATTTTAACGACCTCAATATCCTAGTCAAGAATAAGCAAGTCTACATGATAGATACTGACTCCTACCAATTTGGTAATTTCATCAGTACTATGTATACAGACAAATTTGTCGATCCCTTGATTTGTGACATTGTGGTAAATAACAATGATCCATTCTGGACCATGACTCACAACCACAATTACAACGCTGACTGGTATTCATTTTCCAGTCTACTCTTCAAATCACTTCTCTTTGTCGATCCTTACGGTGGTATTTACAAACCCAAGGATGCAAACAAAAGGATAAAACAACAGTTACGTCCTTCAAAACGTATCAATGTGTTTAATCCTGAAGTGGTATATCCCAAACATGCCTATCCCTACAATGTACTTGATGGGAACACCATTCGCTATTTCCAGGACGTTTTTAGCAAAGACCTAAGGGGCGAATTCCCTCAATCACTACTAAAGAATATGCAGTGGAAAAGCTGTACTTCTTGTGGTATGGAGTATGCAACTCAGGTATGTCCTATCTGTAATGCAGGACAAATACACATCTTTGCTCCTATCTCGGTAAGTGGAAATGTTCAAGTAAAGGAAGTGTTTGTGACAAATGGAACTATCATATTTGCCGATATACAACAAGGTAAACTTGTATATGTTTATCATGAAAACAACCAATACAAACGTGAAAGTGATAGAGTGGTAATTACGGGACTTTTGTCTCGTACTGTACATATCGCTATCAATGGTACATCTACCGTACTCAGTGAAAACCATACTATGGCGATCATTGATCAATCCAACAAAACTCAAAAAATGTTTATTGATTGTGTAGGTACACGACCAGTTTGCGATGCTAATGATCATCAAATATTTTGGGTGGAAAATGGAAATATCTACAAAAACAATCCTTTGGGATTAGAATATTCTCCTATCAATATAGGTCAAACTATTGTAGATAATACTTTACTATGGACAGGAAATCTCTTCGGATTTGGTATGTACAAAGCTGGCAATATTTTGCAAGGATTTATGTTTGATGCTGCGAGCAAGGTAATTAACGACAACGTTAATCTTCCCTTTATCAAAGGAGAAATCATAGATGTAAAAACATATATCAGCGATACTATCGCATGGTGTATGATTGCTACCAAAGATCAATCTAAGTATATCAATCATTGTATTGTGATAGATAAACAAGGAAAAATTCTGACGCATATCAATGATGAGACAATTGAAGAACCATGGTTATCTCACATCAAAGGTAAGTCTGCTGTTGGTAATTATGTTTTTTGTCCTACCGATGAGGGTATTATGAGAGTAGGGATTACTTCCACTGGACAACTAGAAACAAAATTGTTTGTAGATACAGAAAAATATGTCAACGAACAATCCAGTTTACTGGTCAGTCCTATCGGAATCTATGTCATCAAACGGAATAAGATTCTTCTTGTTTCAATGAAATAATTACTCCGTAATTTCACTTTGTTTCCTACGGGGCGAGTATAATCTCGAAAAAACGAAACAAAGCAAAAATAAAAAATTAATAAAAATAACAATCTAAATCATTTTACCATGAAAAAATTTGAAACACCGAAGCATTACGATGCTTCCAAAGCTGATCAAGTATATAAGATTAGCTACCAGAATTTAGCAGAAGATGCCTTGGCATACAAAAAAAGTCATGCCATCACCGACGCTGCAACCGACAAATTTAAGATCGCGCTTATGCCGATCGATGTACAGAATACCTTCTGTATACCTGGTTTTGAACTCTTTGTGGGAGGCGCACCTGAAGACAGCAAACGTCTTGCTGAATTCATTTACGCAAATAGTGGAAGAATATCAAAAATATTCCCTACTATGGATACCCACAAAGCTATGCAAATTTTCCACTCGATATTCTTTTTGGATGCAAGTGGAAACCATGTATCTGCAGGCACTATAATCTCTTCGGATGATCTGATCAATGACAAATACACTGTCAATCCTGGGGTTGCCGCAAGTTTGGGAGTATCATATACCATCCTAAGAAAGCATGTTATTCACTATGCTCAGTCATTGGAAAAGAAAGGAAAAGATAAATTGATTATCTGGCCTTATCATGCAATGCTTGGCGGAATAGGACATGCCTTGGTAGCTATTATTGAAGAGGCCATTTTCTTCCATACCGTTGCCAGAAACAGTGAATCCGGAACCGAAATTAAAGGAGGTAAGCCTCTGACTGAAAATTACTCAGTACTCAGTCCTGAAGTTTTGGATACCTTTAATGGAACTGCCATTGCTCAGCGTAATGCAAGTTTTATCCAGAAACTATTGGATTACGATATGCTTATCATTGCAGGTCAGGCTAAGTCACATTGTGTTGCTTGGACTATAGATGATTTATTGACCGATATCATGGCCAAGGATCCATCACTTGCAAAGAAAGTCTATCTTATGGAAGACTGTACTTCACCGGTAATTATACCTGGTATTGTTGATTTTACTGATCAGGCAAATCAAGCGTTTGAAAAATTCCGCAATGCTGGTATGCATATTGTAAAAAGTACCGATCCAATCGATCAGTGGCCAGATGTGGATGGAAACAAAATTATGTAACCCATAAAAATTTAGGAGGACAAAAACATGTCAAATAGTGCAAACAATGTAAATCTCTTGCAGAATGCCCATGAAGAGGGAGATCTTAGTAGTGGTTCTTTGAACGCATTAACCAAGATTCCGGATATTGGAGCGATTATTCAACAGGGGCTTGGTGTGCCGATTGATTCGGTACGATCGAGCGAAGTTATTCTGCTCAATATACTAGTTGATGATTCTGGTTCTATCCGTATGGCTGGCAATTCTCAGCCCATAAGGGATGGACACAATATGTTGATCCAGGCTTTGCTTGAAAGTAAGCAACAGGACAATATCGAAGTTATCAACAAGTATCTCAATGGAAAAGTTCTGTATCCTTATACACCACTTTCCTTAGTTCCCAAGATGGATTCCAGTAATTATGACGCCAATGGAGGCACCCCTTTGTTTGATGAAACAGCTAAATTATTAGCTACCGTTATCGCCAAATCTCAGGATTTCAAAAATAACGGTATCCAAGTAAGGACGATTACTTTGCTTCTGACTGATGGTGATGATTGTCATTCACACACCAGTACTGCAGCTGACGTCAAAAAGATCGTTGGTGATATGCTGAGAAGTGAAGATCATATCGTTGCTGCTATGGGATTCGATAATGGATCTTGTAATTTCAATCAAGTATTTGGTGAAATGGGAATCCCAGATCGCTGGATATTGACTGCAAATGCCAATCCAAGTGAAATCCGTAAAGCATTCCAGATGTTTTCTCAGAGTGCTGTACGAGCCAGCCAAAGTGCTGCTCATTTTAGCCAAACAAACTTAGGTGGGTTTGGTGGATAAGCAAATAGTTTTTCTTTTTGCTTAGGTACTTTATACTAATTTCCCGTGTTGTATTTCAGCACGGGTTTTTCTTATTGTAAAAAATACATTTTCTCTTGCAATTTAATAGAAATTGTATATACTACAATTAGTCGAGTGATAAGTCCTATATAAAAATGCTTTATTCCTTGACCGACATATCCATGTTAACAGCAAAGCAATCATCAGACATGCTCAAAACTATGTCTGCAGAAGAAAGATTCCAAGCTATACAACACAAAGTAAGCGAAAAAACACAAGCTGCTCTTGATCAGAAAATCCGTGAAACTGTAGCAGCGTATGAAAAAAGAATCGAGATAGTATTGAAATCAGATGTTTGTACAGACCCAGACAAAGACATCTCGGCTTTATTGAAAGCATTAGGATATGAAGATGTTAAGGTTACTTCTGACTTCCCTGGATATAGCGAATCCTATACGGGTACAACAACTATAAAATTCACTATTCCATTCTAATTTTTTTCACCTCTACTTATTGTATATAGTACAATTATAATACTCTTTTTTATACTCTTACCCTTAAAATCATGGAAACAACAACGCTCGAAAAAACACAAACCAAGGAAAGCTTGGCAAAGAGAATTACTTTGGACGATTGTGTCGACGTAGAAGATGTGGCGATGATAAGTGTAGATAATACACAGACATTTGAAAATTCCGATCTTCAAGAATTGTATGTCAACGAAGGCGAATTAGCTGCTCATGGAACCAAAAAAATCATGCAGGCATGTAAGTATTATGGTATCACCATGATCAATGTCTTGGAAGAGCATCCGATTGGTCACATTTCATTGGCAGCAAATTACAAAGACAAGAAACCGTTTGACACTATCAATTACTTTGAAGTAGCAAATCGAACTAATGAAGAAAATGGATTAAGCGAAAGAGCTGAATTCACGGTAGCTGAATTACAAACATTTTTGAAGGAATTAGCAATAAACGGAACAGGATCACAGATGTTACGACCAGATCATGGAATCGCATGAACTCAGTGAGTACAACTTTCTGACCCATTGAATGAAAAAGATTTTGATCTGAAAATCATCAAATGAACCAATCCCGCAAGAGAAGCATACAGCGGATTCGACGAAACATCATTGGACACCGAACTTACCAAGAAAGGAAAAAAAATCCTTCTTATCTGAGGAGTAGCAACCGATTATTGTGTAGGTAATACGGCGCTTGATGGCCAGAAGAAATGATACCAAGTATATCTAGTACAAGAAGCAATTAGAGGAGTCGCACAAGAAACAACCGACGCGATGATGGTAACATTACAAGAAAATGGTGTCAGATGTATTTCTTCTTCAGAGGTATTCAAGATCTTAGAAAAAAAATTCGCTGACTAATCTTTACTCACTATCTATTTATTTTTTAACCACCCATTCCCATGACATTCGATACAATATCCTACAAAGCAAAATTACAGGAGTTTCCTGAGATTACCTTTGAAGAATATCAACAAATTACTGACGTACACGTCAGAAAAGATATCGCCAAAAAAAACAAAATCATTCAGACTGATGCTTACAATAGGACTATGAATTTTTTGAAGTGAAAAGAAAAATCTAAAAAAAGAGAAACATTCTCACTCTCATTTAGAAGATCTCCCAATAAAGAGTATGTGGTTGTAGATGGTATCAGAAGCACATTAAAGGATATTTTATGAATTAAAATCACCCAAACAGAACTTGATTTTGCCAAAGCATTTTATGCAGATCAGAAGGCGAGATGAGGTAACGGATATTTCGATGCAGATATGTGGCAGGAGGTTGTAGATAATGGTGGATTTATTCCCTTAGATATCAAGGCAGTTGCTGATGGTACGGTACTCAAACCCAAAGAGCCAGCAATGCTTGTTTCTTGACCAGGGGAGCTAGCAGCTACCTATGAACCACTATTTCTCAGAGCATTTTTCAAAAGTATAGTAGCAACTGACGCTCACTATTTAGAAGAGATTATAGGACAATGAAGAGTAGCTGAGTTTGGTAAAAGAGCAGCTCCCAATGAAGATTTTCACTTAGATGCAGCAGAAGCAAATATCGTAGGTGGTTGATTAACAAGTACATCAAATGATACAGCTGCATTAGTATATCCACAAATACTTAGTGGAGGAACAACAGCACATAGATATTTTGCTTGTTATCCTACAGAGAACGAGGCATTCATCAATGCTATAGAAAAATGTGACAAAATAGCATTACTCGTAGACCTGGTAGATTCCTACAAGGGAATAGACAAAATAGTTGCATTAAAAAAGAAATATAGAAATACTGGAAAAATTATTGGCATGAGATTAGACAGCGGAGATCTTGCTGATCAAGCAGTCTATGCACTCAAGAAATTACAAGAACATGATATGCTCGATCCCAAATTAGATAAAATAGTAGTAGCAGATATTTCTACGGTTGATGATGTAAGACGTGTAGAAGATGCAGTCATTGCTGCCGGATTCAATCCAAAAGATTTTATTCAATACGGACTTGGATGATTGTTAGTTGCAAGAAACAAAACGAGAGACGCATTGTCAGCAGCATATAAACTTACTGACACTGAAGATTGAGCGACAGGAAAACTTTCCAACGATATCGATAAAGAACCTATTCCAGGAGATACAAATATCGAAATCAGAGATGGTATAAGATATATAGTACAAGAAGATGAAGAAGTTCAGTGAGAAAGATTATTACACAACGTATACAGCGAGGGAATGTTGAATTACGATGATAACGATATCCAAGCAGTCACTGATGCAAGAAATCAATTATTGAAGACCTTTGATTTAGCAAAGTTAGAAACGAGAGAAAGCGATCTCACTAGAAAAATACACGAAGAAGTAAGAGATAGATTATTAAGTAATTTGGATGACTATTTATCTATAAAAAAATTATCTAATCTTGGAGAAGAGGTCTTCGGTGACAAAGAAACGTTCACATTACGATTTAATCAAACCAACAACGCTCTATGATGACAATCTCCTTATAGTATGATCACTACCCAAGAGGGGAAGAAACATGTCTATGAAGAATTGGTGAGAATAGGTCATGGTATTCTCTGCTAATCATAGAATATATACTAATACTCTGCTTCTTATGCGGAGTATTTTAATTACTGTAAAAAGTACATTATCTATTGATTTTTGCAAAAAAATCATTATATTTCATACTGAAGATGAAAGTAAAAATAGCAATAAAAATGTATTTATTTTTTTACTCTCTACTTATTGTATATATTACATTTACTTAATAACCATTAGCCCATGAAAATTTGATTAGCACAAATCAACACTAAACTCTGAGACATCGAAAAGAATACTCAGAAAATAGAAGATACTATAAGACAGATCGGTAATGATGCTGATGTGATAGTATTCCCTGAGATGGCTATTACATGATATCCACTCAATGATTTGTTGGATGATGAAGAATTGCTCAAAAGACAAAAAGAGGTGATCTACAGAATCAGAGATTTAGTAAGTCAGACCAATGAAAATCTCAAAGTGATTCTTGGATGTATCGATTATAACGAATCTGAAGTATTGCCTTCAGGAGAGATGAAAAAATATAATGCAGCAGCTATCATAGGAAAAGATATTCAGATCTATCACAAAAGACTGCTGCCCAATTACGACGTATTTTTTGAACAAAGATATTTCGCTCCAGGCACTGAAGGACTCACCTTCAAGATAGCACAAGACCTCAAGTGAGCAATCACAATCTGCGAAGATATTTGGGATGATAATTATGAAGTTAAACCCATTCAAGCATATAAAGACAAAGATGTTGATGTTATATTCAATATTTCTAGTTCTCCATATACTACAGATAAACTCAAAAAAAGAATGAGACTTCTCGAAAAACATGCAAGAGATATGAATGCATACATGGTCTATGTCAATCAAGTGGGGGCTCAGGATGAATTGGTTTTTGATGGGGCAAGCATGGTGATGACGCCTGATGCATGTCTCCAACACATGAGTAAAAGATTTCAAGAAGATATAAGTATCGTAGATACAGACAAAAAATGCCATGAATATACCTACGATGTACTATTTGAAAACGAACATCCTCAGTCATCTATGATCGAAGCTATGAAACTCTGACTCAAGGACTATCTCACAAAGACAGGAATCAATGATGTGGTGATAGGGCTTTCCGGTGGTATAGATTCTGCATTGAGTCTCTATATTCTTTCACAAGTACTTTCTCCAGAACATATTCATGCCATCTATATGCCTACCAAGTTCAATAGTAATGACTCACGAGAACTAGCTAAACAATTAGCAGATACTTTATGAATAACATTGAAGGTAGGAGAGATACAAGAACTCCTACAATGATTTGAAAAATTTGGAGAAGAAAAATTGGGAAAAAAACCTGAATGAATAACTCACGAAAACATCCAAGCACGTATCAGAGGTATGATTCTTATGAATATTGCAAACGACGTAAATGGTATGGTTATAAATAATTCAAATAAGACAGAACTTGCTATGGGATATGGAACACTCTATGGTGATCTTATTGGATGATTGTCATTGATAGGGGATCTCAACAAAAGAGAAATCTATGATCTTTCCAAATACATCAATGAACATGCTCGCAAAGAAATCATCCCTGAATGAATTATCACCAGAAAAGCTTCTGCAGAATTGGCTGAATGACAAGTAGATCCATTCGACTATATGAAGGTTTCAGACGCTATAGAGGAGTTACAGTTTGGAGGAAATATCCAAGATATTACAAAAAAACATCACTTAGATCTCGAAGAAGTGAAAGCGATGAGAAAAAGAATCAAGATAAATGAATTTAAAATCAGACAAGCTCCACCAGTCATCAAACTCAAAGAAAGATCAGTCGGTATATGAAGATTATATCCGATTGTTGAATAGTAAATATCAGAATCTCTCTTTTATTTTTTAACCTTCGTTGATTATGGAAAACAAAATGATCTACTATCCTATCATGGATATCAATAGGCCCAAAGCTCAGGCACTTCAAAAACAGATAGAAAGCTGACTCTACAATACGCTCATTACTGATGACGAATCAAAAGCTAACGCATATCTTGTCTGATGATGAGATGGTTTTATGCTAGATACCATCAAGAAACACTATGATTTTAGTAAATCTCCAGAAGACAATAAATTATTTTTTTGAGTAAATTGTGGGACCTTGTGATTTCTTCTCAATGATATCATTCTCAAAGATATACCCAAAAAAATTGAAGAACTTGAAGTAGTAAAAGCGAATCTAATGAAAGTAGAAATAGTGAAAAATGATTCAAGTACAGAGATAAAATATGCCATCAATGATGTAGTGGTCTGAGGAAATATGCTTGATTATTTCAAATTCGATATCAACTCCACTCAGATAAAAAAAAGATTCCATGGTTCGGGAGTAATCATCTCTACAGCTATGGGAAGTTCTGCTTATTGGCTCAATAACTGATGACCTTTGATGCCAGCAGGAAGTCAATTGTGGGGCATAAGTGGATTAGCAGCATTACCATTTGGACATACTATTCTCAAACCAGAAAATGTACATATTACTATCAAGTGAAGAACTCCAGTAATGGTTGGTGTCGATGGGTATGGGGGAAGAGTAGATGATGTCCAAGAACTCACTATTAGTCCAACATTACATTATGTAAATATCGCTTTCCCCAAAGACACTTCATTCGATACCAAGAGAATGTTGTTGGCCGAACAAAAATTACTTAGAGAAGATTTTTAGATTATAATCCAAAACTATAATGAAAACATGACTCTTTATTACCCGTTGTCAACCTGGGTTTCATGATGGACATATTGATAGTATACAGGAAGCTATGAATGCATGAATAGATAAAATAATCATATGAGTAGGATCAGCAGATAAAGAATTTACCAAAGATAATCCATTTACCTATCAGGAAAGAAGGCATATGATAGAATTATCATTGAAAGCTTTTCTTCCCAATATTATTATGGATATTTATCCAATACCACACTCCAATGACGGTCAACAATGGAAAAATTATATTCTCAAAAATCTTCCTCCTTTTGATACTATCATTAGCTCAAATCCTATGGTTTGGGAGTGATTCAAAGATGCAGACAAGGATTTTTTCCAGACAAGTGTCACGACCAACACGAGAGCTTCAGTGATAAGAAATAAAATATCTATGGGAGATTATCACTATCTTTATCAAGTACTTTGCAAAACCGTTGTAGAATATTTGCAAGAAATACAAGCATTTGAGAGGTTGAGAACTATCTTTAAAGATGAAAAAGTAACTCCCAATATCGTTACTGATGCGGTTTTTTATGATGAAGAAAGAAGATTGGTTTTGATCCAAAGGACTAATGAACCTCAATGAATAGCATTACCTGGAGGATTCGTTGATTATGGAGAAAGTACAGAAGCTGCCTGTATCAGGAAAGTAAAACAGGAAACTTGAGCAGATGTTAAAATAAAAAGACTCGTATGAATCTATGATAATCTCTCTAGAGACCCTCGCGATCATAATATCAGTGCGGTCTATTTTGCTGAGATAGTATGATGAAAAATCCCACGAGGTACAGGAAATAAAAGTGTAATAAAAATAGATCCTCGTGATATAGATTATATAGATTTTGCTTTCCCTGATCATAAAAAAATGATCAAAGATGCATTTGTACATTTTAATTTTTAATAATATGAAAGATGACAACAGAAAAAACAGGATTATTTATTACTCGTGCTCAACCAGGATTACATGCTGGTCAAGTCGATGGCATTAGGCAATGAATTGCTCAGTGAATAACAAAAATTATTATCTGAGTAGGATCAGCCAATAAGGAGTTTACTAGCGAAAATCCTTTTACATATGAAGAAAGAAAACATATGATTGAGCTGAGTGCACAGGAGGTTTTGCAAAATATTGACGTAGAAATTTTGCCAGTGCCTGATCTGTGAGACAATGAAAAATGGAGGAATTATATATTCAATAATGCACCTGATTTTCAATATATACTCACAGGTAATGCTCGAGTACAAGAAGTATTTAAAGGTACCGATAAAAAAATCATACCTCTTGAAATAAGGCAGTTTGTTAAATGATCAACCATCAGATGAAATTTAGCAACGAGAAATATTGAGGCGTTAGAAAAAGTTCTTCCCTCATGAGTAGTTAAATATTTATGAGAAATAAGAGCATTTCAAAGACTTAGAGAAATATTCAATGCAGAAAGAAAAACTCCTAGTTTGGTAGTAGATGCTGTTTTTATGAATGAAGTAGGAAAACTGATTTTGATCCAAAGAAAAAATTTTCCAGAATGAATAGCCTTACCAGGATGATTTAATGATTATGGGGAAAGAGGAAAGGATGCGGCTATAAGAGAAGTAAAAGAAGAAACATGATATGATATAGAGATAGTAGAAGAACTTTGAGTACGAGATGAACCCAATAGGGATCCTCGTGCACACAATGTAAGCCGTGCATTCAAGGCAAAAATAATCTGATGAACAGCAAATGCTTGAGATGATGCGAAATCAATAATCGAAGAAGATCCAAAAAACTTAGACAATATTATTTTTGCATTTCCGGATCACAAAGAGATGATCAAAAAGGCAATTTATGGATAAAAAAAATCGGCATATTGCCGATTTTTTTCAAAAGGAGAGTGTTTATTTATTATGTACATGTTTTTCTTTTATATACAAGCCATATGCGATAGCAAACAAGGCCATAAACGGATAGACAATCATTCTATCCACAAAGCTCTGCAGTACCAATCCTTCGATACTCAATCCCAAAATTCCTACGCCAAATGCAAAGACAATAGTTCAATACAATTTTCTTTTCTTCGTGATTTTGTTATCTGTATTTTTTTCTTCTTCATAGGATTTATATGCGATATAATGAAGATATCAATATAAATATAATCGTCCCAAAAATCCCAAAATTCCATATTCTAGCCATATTTGTAAGTACTGATTTTCTGGGTTATATGCTTTGATTCCTTGTATCTGATGTGATGCTGGTCAAGCACTTCCCGCACCTTGTCACCAAATAGGTCTCTCTCATATTTTCTGAAATGCTTCTATCACGAGTCTAAAATGTCAGGTGTTGGAAAATTCTCTTGTGATGATTTGTTTCTGTCCAAGAAATGTTACTATCCCAAAGACAAAAAACAGTGGAATAAATCATCGCAGGGCCATCTTCCAGTATTTTTTCGGGAATTGTAAGAGGACCAGAACGATGGTCTGGAGTATCCATACTGCCCAAGCTGCTCTAGAAAATGTAGATATGATGGCGATTCCATACAAACTTCATCGTCATATTTTATCTCTCAGTGGTTTGTTTTTGAAACACAAAACAAAAAATAGCGGCCAAAATGCAATCAAGAAAAATCATCGGCTGATGGGTCTTTCAAAGAGAAATTGATCACGAGCATATCCACTATCGTATTGTGTATAATAGACTGCAGGAGGAGCAATACCGACATCTCCCTCATAGTTGTATTGGTTATATCAAGCAAATTTTAATAGATTGGGCATGAGCCAAAGTATACCTCGCCAAATCAAACTTCCCACCAATAACGTCTTCATAAGTCTACTATATCGTTTGACGAGATTAATTTCTCTGGCACCAAAAAATAATATACTGATGGTAAAAAACACAATAAAAATCAGAAACCCTATCATACTATATCTGACGGACATAAGCCATGTTCCGATTCAGGTATGATTGATAAACACAGATACCAAAAAACTCACCACAAGAGTTGCGACAAATACCCGTACAAAATTTTTCAAAGGAAATGATTCAAAAAATTCTTTGAAATTTTTGTTTTTCCAAAAGTATCGTCCCAAAAATCCAAGCAATCCGATGATAATAATCTCTTTTCGCATCCAAATAATTTTCCAGATAGTCGAGTCAAATCATAGTCTATACGTGACAAAAGTCTGAAAGAAAAACTGGAGCAAAAGTCAGATAAAAAATATCTTTGCAATGATGGTAAGGATTTTTATGAGTTTGTTTTGATTCATACTTAGAGAACTAAATAATTAAAATATTGAAAATTGAAAAGTTGAGAGTTAATAAATTGATATATTCACTCTCCACTACTTAGGATGTTTTTTTATTTTATAAATGTTTTGTTAAACTGATAGAATAATATGACGATAGTAATGACAGCCAAGATACCCTGTATAAACCATGCTTTCATAACGATAGTCGTTTCATTGATTCCTTTATGCTCAAACAGATGATGAAGTGGCGATACAGCAAAAAGTTTTTTCTTGAAATACTTTTTCCAAAATATTTGCAGAAAACTTGATGTCAGATCTATAATAAAAAGTCAGAAGAGTATGATAAAAGGCATCAAGATACCGGTTCTCATGTTGAGAAAATAGAGGAGTGATGCTATGAGTCATCACAGAGCAAATGCTCAGCTATCACCCATAAAAATCTTGGCAGGATAGATATTATAAAACATAAATGCCACAAGCATGGCTACCATGATAGCAATGACGGTAGTGGCGATATAGGTCTGATTAAAAAACAAAATAACACCAAGGACAAAAAGAATAATTGTCATGAGTCCTCCAGCAAGTCCATCCAATCCATCCGTAATATTGATAGCATTGACAATCGCGATAGTAGCGAAAAAGGTGATGAGGGGATAGAATAATCCGAGAGATATTTTGCCTGCGATTGGCCAAAAATTGATATAATCGATACCCAATCTACTATAAAACCATCGGCTGATAAATGCAGAAAAAACCACCATACCGATGAGTTTAGCTTTTGCACTGAGTCATTTTACTGCACCATGTCCTTTGATATTGAGGAAATCATCTACGAGTCCTATCAGTCCCATACTAAAGAAACCAAAGAGTAAGACATACGTTTCCTGTCTATTAAATAAAGTATTATTGATAAATCCATAGTCTTTCAGCATAAAAGAAAGCCCTACCATAAGTCCCATGACTATCAAAAAAATCCCGCCTCACATCGTAGGTGTCCCTTGTTTGTGTTCATGGAGCTGAGAAAAGATGGTTGATTTCTCTCAGGTAACTGCTGCTTCGCGGATAGTTTTTCCAAACTTATATTTTTTCAAAATACTGATATATATCGGATACAGAATCCAGGAAATGAAAAACGCAATCAACGCAAACATGATAATATTATTTAACTTCACTAACATAATATCCTTCGGAAAACATAAAAAAAATCGTGTAGGCGAAAGTGTAGTCAAGTTTATAGTGTATTTCAAGCATAAATATCCAAAAAGTATTGTCAATGATAGTTTTGACAGAAGAATAATGATAAGTAAGTATTGAAAAATAGATATATATATTTATAATTTACTAGAATTTTTATGTGAGCAAAACCGACCATGCAGCACGAAGCAATTCTTTATTCTTTAGATCCCAAAATTTCATATGGTCACATCCAAACCATGACCGACTACGATACCACCAAATATGACAAACTTCAAACTCGAATCCAGGAAAACAAAATTTGAGCGATGCTCGATTCAGATCAAGATTTTCATTACAAATTACTTCCTATCAGACCAAGAGTACACATAGTTTATTACCTCGGAAATATTTCTCTGCTTAACCAAAAGACGCTAGGCATTGTCTGACCTAGAAAGATGTCGCTCTACGGAAAACAAGTACTAGAAAATCTATTCACTTCGACACAAGATCATGATATCGTGACGGTTTCTGGGATGGCAGAAGGCATAGATCAACTCTGTCACCAGCTTTCTCATGACTACAATATTCCTACTATTGCAGTATTGTGATGAGGCTTGTGACGATATCTCAAGAAACAAGAACGTACAATCATCCAGCAAATAGTCGCTGCTGGCGGATTGGTAATCTCAGAATATAAGCTCTGAGAACCACCGACAAAATATACATTTCCACAGAGAAATCGCTTGATAGCTGGACTCTCTGATGTGCTTTTTGTGCCAGAAGCAGGAGAAAAATCAGGCAGTTTGATTACTGTCGATTGTGCGATAGCCATGAAAAAGCCCATCTATGCTACGCCAAATTCAATCTTTTCTCAGACAAGTGCAGGCGTCTTACACTACATAGAAACAGGTTTCATCCATCCAATTTTTTCTCTCTCCAGCTTTCTCGCTACCCATTTTACTTCAAAACATATTTCTTCCAGACCTCAGCCTACGATCCACCTTACCGACCAAGAACAATGCCTCGTATCATGCCTCTCTCGCGATCAATGAGTAGCTATCCATGCATTGGTCCAAGGTACGTGAATGGATATTCAGGAAAGTATTTCTTTGCTTACGATCTTAGAGATCAAGTGATTGGTAGGTGAGAATGAGCCAGGAAAATATATCCTCAAATAATTATTTCACCAACACTAACTACCTATTGAAATTCCTACTGCATTGCATATATCTATACCATAAATAATAAAATTTTTACTATTTTTCTGTATTCGATGTTTTCTAGAAAAGCTAAAAAGGGTTTTACGCTTATCGAAATGCTTATAGTAATCGTTATCATCGGTATCCTTGCTGCAGCACTTATCCCAAGACTTGCAAGTGCAAGAGGAAGAGCAAATGACGTGGCTCGTAAAGCTGATCTTGCTCAAGTAGCAACAGCATTGGTATCGTATCAGATAGATAGAGGACAATTTCCTGCATGTACAAATGGATGTGCTCTATCACAGATTTCCGGAGATTTGATAACAGCATGAATGTCTAGTATCCCAGAAGATCCTAATACCAGCAGACTTTTTACTTGAATTGCAAATGCTGTTTCATGACAATATAGCTATATAACAATCACAAAATGATGAATTGCAAATAATGGATTTGTTCTTATGGCTGGTGCAGAAACCGAATGATGATCGAATTGGGTATATACATGAAACATTGCAAATACATCTACGTATGAAAGTATTACTGCTAGTTTATGTAAAATATTTAAGGCTGATACAGCAACGGCAGCAACAAACGATGGAAATGGAAATTGTACATATCCAAAAGGATCAGATGTTCTTAGATATATTTACGTCTACTAAATTATTTAAACTTATATCATACAAAAAAACCTGCAGTATCGCAGGTTTTTTTATCACTAAATATTTACATAATAATTACTTCTGGTTCTAATTTTACACCAAATAGTTCATAAACCTTTTTCTGTATCGATTGAGCAAATGCTCGTATCTCTGTACCACTTGCACCACCCTTGTTGATGATGATGAGCGCGTGCTTATCATAGGTAGCGACTGATCATTCTGATTTTCATTTAAACCCGGCAAGCTCGATAAGTTGACCCGCTGATAACTTGAATGCAGAATGCAGAATTCAAAATTCAGAAATTTGGATTTCATTTCATTTGATCTGGGGATATTTCAATACTAACTTTTCAAACTGATCTTTTTCTACGATGGGATTTTTGAAAAAACTTCCTGCAGTGCCAATTTTTTTTCGATCAGGTAATTTTCCTTCTCTGATAGTGATGATGATATGTGCTACTTCTTGAGCGGTGATGGTGATCGGATCTTTTCATTCAGCAAATAGACGTTCTTGGATATCAGTGTATTGGATATTGGGTATATAATCGCTTGATTGTTTTTTAAATACAAAAGTAACCGCAGTAATTATTACTTTATTTTTTAGCTCATGTTTAAAAATACTCTCACGATAGGCGAATCTGCATTCGTTATTTGTTCGTACTTTTTTTGTGTTCGTTTTAATATCTATTCCTTCAACTTCAGTGATAATATCTTTTGCTTCTTTGCCATAGGCACCGATATTACCCACGGGAGCAGATCAAACTTGTCCAGGGATAAGGACAAGATTTTCTCCTCAGACATATCATTGTGCCAGACTTCGCATCATAATCTCGTGTCGATTTTCGCCGGCGCCGACTTTCACATAGACGTCATTACTTTCTTCCTTTACTATTTCTTTTCCTAGCAAAGAAACCTTAATTACCAATCATTCATAATTTTTCGTGAAAAGGATATTGGCTCACCCACCCAGAATTAAACGTTGTTGTGAAGTGAAAATATCGTCTGAAATCAAATCAAAAATCTCTTGTTCATTCATTATTTCAACGAAAAAATCTGCTTGTACAGGAACGGCAAAGGTGTTGTAGTATTTCAGCGAAACATTTTCTTGGATACCTATCATACGATAAAATATAAAAGTAAATCATATGCAGTATACTATTTTGTACTAGGATTTCTAATGCAACATAGTTTTTTACGGTCACACAATCTTTACACAATATTAGTTAGATAATCATAGGTCTCCTGTATCTCTGAGATATCAATATAGATTTGTATAAATAGATCACAGAAAGAATCTACCTTAAATATCTGCTCATTTCTATCTTGCTCGTTGACAAATGTGTTGGCGATAGATTTCATCTTGGTCTGAAGTGGTTCATAGGTAGCTTCGAATGTATCGAGATTTTTTTGGATATCCTGGATGTATTCATACATATCTCGTTTTCCTATCTTTTGTTTGGTTGGCTGTTGCATATATTTTACCAAATATTTTCTTTCCTGCAAAAAATATGCATCAAACGCAGCGATACATTCAGATGCCTGCTGATAGAGTGGATCTAACTGTTTTATTTTTAGATTGTATCCACGGAGATAAATGACAATCCTATTTGCAAATTTTGTACTTTTTAATGCTTCGGTATATAATTTATCCAATCTCATTTTTTTGAGGATATTATCGATTTTATTTGGTTCATCATATCTTGCATCCAAGTGTTCAGACATAGAAGATGATCAGTAGATAAATATCGATACTATAAATATTTAATAAATTAAGTCAATACTCAAATACATTCTATATGATGGGTCTGAGGAAACATATCAACCGGCTGGATAGTTTTGATACTAAATCATCCTGCTAGCAAAAGTTCTATATCTCTGACCATGGTAACGGGGTTACAGGAAATATATAACAATTTAAAGTCAGATTCTTTTTTGAGATCGCAGATCATCTGGACGACGTTTTTATGGAGACCATCCCTGGGAGGATCGATGATGACGAGTCCAAGATTATTGAGTTTGTTTCTGATTTCTGGAGTCTGAGTAAATGCTTTTTCTGCAGGATTGGCCAAAAATACCACTTTATCTTCGATACCATTGATTTTCGCATTATACCACGCATCAGCGATTGATTCTTCGACGATTTCTATACCGACAAGTCTTTTGCCTTTTCCTACTTTCAAAAAACTGATACCGATAGATCATGTTCCACAATAGAGATCAAGGATAGTTCCTTCGATATTTCCGACCATTTTCATTGCCTGACCAAAAAGCTGTTGTGCTCAGAGTGTATTCGTCTGAAAAAACGAAAAAGGAGAAACCCTGAAAGAGATCTCAGTCGTTCATGTGCTTTGTATTTTATCTATATCGTCAACGGTCTCGTCTACTGTCTTGATGGTATTTTTGAAGATAAGTTTTTCATAAATATGTCCTTCTCACCAAAATGTTTTTATGGTACATTCTTGTGATTTTATAACATCGGCTAGTCCATTATTATACGTAATAACTAGTGTAGTTACTTTTTCATTCAAAAAACTATCTTTTTTCAAGAGTTCTAGAAAATCATCCCAATGTTGCATATCCGTATCTTTGATATTTTTATCCGCGACAGCAAGATTCACAAGAAATTGGTCAGTATTCGTACCTTCTCTGATCACGATATGTCTAAAGAACCCTTGATGCGTCATCTGATCATAGACGGGGAGTCCTGATGCTTTGCAAAGCTGTTTGATATATTGAAACAGCGCATTCGCTTCATCAGAGATGAGAGCACAATTATGAATATCAATGATTTTACTAAATTCTCCTTGCTTATGGAAGCCCACACTTCGGTCAGATAAGACGGTAATTTCCTTTTTCTTTCCATCTTCCAATGATTCCACCTTTCCATCTTTCAATGTATTGGTTATATATTTCCCAAAACTAAATTCTATTTTGTTTCTATATTTTTTTTCTTCAGGTGATCAAATGATAGACAATACCTGCAGTTCTGGTAATTTTTTCTTGATCTTGGTAAATGCGTCATTGACGATATCTTCTTTGAGTTTCAATTGATTACCATAACTCAACATCTGCCATTTACACCCGCCACAGCCAATTTTCCATGGTTCTGTATTCATATCATTTGATGATAGTAATGAGAAAAAATGAGGACAAAAAATCTCCCCATCTACGATTTTGGGATCAAGTTCTTGGACATGAGTTATATGTGCTTCTACATAATCTTTTCTTTGTTTCACAATTCTCAAATCTACAATACTTCAGGGTAAAGCACCTCATTTGATCAAGATTCTTTTTCCATCACTCATTCTCGCAAGTCCTACTCATCCATATCATATTTTATCAATTTTCACTCTCGTGAGCACTTTAGCCATAGAGGTTTTTAAATAATTAAAGTCCTAATTTACTTCTTAGTTCTGCTTGTACTTTTTCTATATCCCCATCCGCATTTACCGTAACGACTTTACCCAAGGATGCAAAGTGTTTGATAACAGGAAGGGTTTCATTTATAAAAATAGAAATCCTATGTTCCATAGCTTCGGGAGTATCATCCGTACGAGATTCGATAGCTGCTCTTTTTATCATTCTTTCGATAGCCTTTTCTTTGGATAATTCAAAATGGATAACAAGATAATCTCTTTTGTATTCTTCCATTTTTTTGATCATAAACTCAGCTTGTTCCATCAGTCTAGGAAATCAGTCCATCATGATTCATTTACCTAGTTTTTGAGCGATTTGTATGGTCGAATGCAACAAATCATGGGTGATAAAGTTGTCAATCATCAGTCCGTTATTTACTACATTTTTGATATAATTTCCGACACAATTATCATTGGACATCAATGCTCTACAAAGTTGTCCCATTTCCATATAGACCGTATTGGGAAATTCTTTAAAAAGTAGTTTACCTTGAGTTCCTTTCCCACATCATTGGATGCCGAGGAATATCAAATCCTTGTCCATCTGCTATGAATAATAAAAAAAATAAAAAGTTCAGACACTGATATATGGATTTGCTTTTCAAAATCAAAAAAAAATACCGATTCCACGGTACTTCTTTCTGGAAAATATATCAGAGAACGATTATCTCTTTGACCATGTTGGTCCTTTTCTCGCTTTTTTCAAACCTGGTTTCTTTCTTTCTTTGATTCTAGGATCTCTTTTGAGTAATCCATAAGGTTTCAAAGTAAGTCTAAGTTCAGGATTCCATTCGATCAATGCTCTTGCAAATCATAGTTTGATAGCATCAGCTTGACCTGATATTCCTCATCCACTGACAACGATTTCAGCGTCAAATTTCTTCAGGTAATCAATACCCAAAGTTTTGAGTGGTAAAAGAGCAGCCTCGAGAAGATAAAGATTTCCTCCAAAATAATCTGCCAACGGTTTTTGTGATCCGTTAGAGGTTTTGATGGTGAAATTACCATCTCCATTTCCAAAAAGTTTAACAACAGCAGTTGTTTCTTTTCTTCTTCCTATAGCATAGGTATAGTCTTTGTTTGCCATTATTTAGATAAGTTTACTGGTTTAAAATGATCGTATTTAGTAGTTGTTCATACCACAAGTTTCATCCTTTTGATTCTCTTGTCTCTAAGTTTGTTTTTGGAAAGCATACCTCTTACCACAGCGGTAAGCAATCTTTCAGGATTTTTCTTCATCACAAGTTCTCGAGTGATTTGTTTGAGATTTCCTTTGTATCCACTGTATGCATACATGAGATTATCTTGAAGTTTTTTTCCCGTTACTTTGATTTTGTCGATATTTTCTACCACTACAAAATCACCAGCATCCCAGAAATCAGCATAATACGCCTTGTGTTTTCCCAAGAGCAATTTTGCAATATCTACAGCCAATCTTCAAAGTACCTTTCCACTTGCATCGATTTTCCACCATGTTCTATTTTTTTGCATATCAGCTGGTTTTACTCGAAGCGTTTTATTAAGATCTTTTTTTGTAAATTCCATTATACAACATTTCAAAATACTAAAACTATAATAATTTAAGTAATATTTTCTGAACACCATCACCCACTCTAAACCCCAATTTATAATCAGCTACGAAACTTGAGGTAGATCATGATTCGATATATTTAGGTAAGAGTACATTCAATACTTTTTTTCCTTCAGCTTCACCGAAAATGATAGATTTGATATATCTAATGCATTCTCTTTTTGCATCTTTTTCATCAAGTTTTTTGCTTATACTAACCAGCTTAGCAAAAAAAGAATCTATTTCAGATTTAAGTACTTTAGCTCTTTTTGGTGTAGTAGTTGTCTTGCCGTTTTTTACAAGATTGGTCAATAACTGTCTGATATATACATCTCTTTTTTTTGCTCCTGTATGTAATTCGAGCATTTTATTGTCTTTATGTCTCATGGTACCAAACTATAATATAATTAAAATACATAACTACTGAAACGTATTTTTGAAGGAGAATATATTATCCTATCAAAGCTTTATCGATATTTGCCAATGCACTATTGATTTCATCGATAGCCTTTCTACCGACTCATTTCATAAGTAAAAGTTCTCCTTTCTTCTTTTTTTCGAGATCTTCTACATACAATATATTATTTTTGATCAATGCATTTCTTGTCCTTTCACTGAGAGGAAGCGCATCGATAGGCATAGTTTTGATACTAGCTTCTTCATGGAATTTGTCTTGTACTCTATCAAGGTCTTCAATATCTACGAGGAATGATCTGTCGATGTATATATTATCAAAGATGAATAATTTAGCATATGAAGCTAATACTTCTCATGCAAACATCATGATTTCTTTTGGAGAAACACCTTTGTACCATGATCTGATTTCGATAACCAATAAGTCTTTGATAGATCACGTAAAGTCTTCAATAACTTCTTCAACTTCATATTTTACATAATCAATAATTTTGAATTCATTATCAATCAACAACATATTTGCATCGATATCTTCATCTTTTCTATCGCGAGATCTAAGGTAATCAATACTATAATATCCATATCCCTTTTCTATTCTGATATCAATATTGAGTTCAAGTGAAGGATCAGTGATTTCAAAGAGAGCTACATCTTCATTGAGTAATTCAATACCAGCAGGAAGTTTGATATTGTTTGATGTATAGAGTCCTATTCCTGAAAATCTTTGAGAAACCCATTGGATATTGTCAGCTTTTTCATCGACTTTGAAACGAAGTGTTTTGAAGTTTAACATCATATCAATTACGCTTTCTTTTACTCAATCTATTACGTGATATTCATGATTTACTCATTTGATTTTTAACCCAGTGATAGCTCACCCAATACTGTATCACAAAATAATTCTTCTTAATGCGTTTCCAAGTGTCTGTCCAAATCCTCTAGGCAAGAATTTTACCTCAAATTTGGTAGTTCTATCGTCTACATTTGAAACAATGATTTTTGGAGCTCAGATGAATTTTTGTATATCCAACATGCAGAGTAATAAAGAGTAAAAATTTTTTTTGTTTCATTAGATATAATAATAAGGTTATGCTTACATACGATGCTAAGATTATGCTCTCGCATAAAATTCAATAACTTTCAAGAGATCAGCAGGTATACCAAGTTCTCCAACTTGAGGATCACTAAGTACTTCTACAGCATTAGATGCTTTATCCAATTTTACCCATGAAGGTGTTTTACCTTTGATATCTGCAGCATTTTGGCTGTAGAGTGTAGAGTTTTTCAATTTTTCTTTGACACTGATTTTATCACCGATACTCACAAATGATGACGGAATATTATGTTTCTTTCCATTTAATAAGAAGTGACCGTGATTAACCATTTGTCTTGCTTGCATCATAGTTTTTGCAAGTCATGATCTATATACTGTAGAGTCCATTCTTTTTTCTAAGAATTGAAACAAGGCAGTATCATGCGTGATATTTTTATTTTTTGCATATTTAGCAGCAATATCTTTTACGATTCTCACAAATTGTCTTTCTGATAACATATACATTCTCTTAAGAACTTGTTTGTTTCTCAAAAGTTTCCCATATTCAGAAGATCTTTGCATATTAGCACCATGTTGTCATGGTAAGCTTCTATTCTTTTTTACATTATATTTTTTGGATCAGAATAGATCTACTTGTTCTCTTCTACATAATTTAAATTTAGGTCCCGTATATCTCATTAAAAGGCAATTTATAATTTAAAATGGTACTAAGTGGATTATATTACATATATTAAATTCTCTTTTTTCTTTTTCATTTACATCATCCAAATTGGATAGCAGTATTTTCCTTGATATATGCGATATCGATAAGTCATATTTCGTTGATAGCCTTGAAAACACCATCTCTTGCTAATCCACATCCTCTAAAGATGACTCCTATTTCTTTGAGTCCAAATCATTGAGCTTCTTTCAATATTTGTTTCGTCAAAACTTCAGCAGCATAAGGTGTGCTTTTTTTACTTCCTTTGTAGCCGAGTTTTCCTGTTCCTCCTCAAAGTATTTTGTTACCAGCATCGTCTACCAATGCGAGAATGGTATTATTGTCAGTAGTTTGTACATGAAGAACTCAACTATCCAATTTGGTATCTTTTTTCTTTTTTGGAGTAGCGACTTTTGCTTTTGTAGCTGTAGGTGTAGCCATATGTGTAAACAATGATAAATGATAAATATATTTGCTTGATGCACTTATTTAATTTGTATAGTGCTTTGAATTTTTAACTAATAGTTACTTCTTAAGTACTGGTCTTACCTTATTTCTTCCAAGAAGTTTTTTTGCTGTTTTCCCATTTTTTCTCGTCAATTGTCCTCTTACGGGCAATCCAAGATTGTGTCTCATACCTCTATAACATTTGATTTCTTTGAGTCTCTTGATGGCAAATGCTATTTCTCTTTTGAGATCATTTTCAAGAACGTATTTTGCTATTTGTTCAAGGATTTTTTTCTGTTCGTCTTCACTAATATCTTTTACCTTCTTGAGGTAATGTACGGCTGCATTATCAAGAATGGTCTTAGATCTTTTGAGTCCAATACCATACAAAGAAGTGAGTCAGATCCAGATAGATTTATTTTCTGGTAAAACGTGTCACGATAGTCTAAACATGCGATTAAAAACAAATAAATAAAATTATCATTGTCTTGCTTTGTGTCTAGGATTTTTTTTGCAAACAACATAGAGTATTCCCTTTCTTTTTACTATCTGGCAATACATACACCTTTTGTGGAGAGAAGATTTAACTTTCATCGTAAGTAAATAATACTAAATAAAGGCAATTATTTTTTGTAGTCATTATATCTAAAGATAATACGTCATTGTCCCATATCATACTGATTGATTTCAAGCTTTACTCGATCTCCAGTAATGATGGAAATATTGGATTGACTCATTCTTCATGATTTTTTACAACGAACAAGAGTGTCCACGTCTTTGAGTTTTACCTTAAAAAATCATGCAGGTAACACCTCGAGAACTTCTCCATCTCGTTCCAAAACTCATTCTTTACCCATTAATTTCAATCTTTTTAATGTCTAAAAGCGATTGATGTGCTCTAAATCCAATCGTTCTCTGATATCTATTTTTTCTTTTGAATTTTATAATCCTGATTTTGTCTCATTTTTGATTTTTTGCTACGACACATTCAACTTTTGCTTTAGCAATATATGGAGCACCTACGATTACTTTTTCACCTTTGTCATCAAATGCCAAAAGCACAGTATCTATAGTCATTTTTTCTCCTTCGCCCAAATCTACATTATCAACAGTGATAGTGTCTCCTTCTTGTACGATATATTGATGTCCTTTGAGTTCTACAACAGCATACATGACTAATTAACAATTAACAACTAAAAATGAATAATGTCATTTAAACGATTTTTCACAATTGAGCAAGTGTATTATATTTCTTCTTGTTCGTTCTATATGCATTGGATACGATAGCTTTGAGTCTTTGATATCTTCTCGCACCAGGAAATTTGAACGAAACAAATTTTCTATATCGTTTGGTATTGTAATGTTTTTGCTTTTTAGCTTTGTCTAAGATATGAGATGCCCAGAGTTCTTTTTTATAGAAAGAAATCATCCTTTCATTGGTGTTGAGATCTCAGGTTCTTCGAATAGTGAATCCCATGAATAAAAAATTGATAAATAAAAAAAAGTTTTTAGCCGTGTGAATATATAACTATTCCATCAAAATGCAAGACCTTTTTCGGATTTGTTTGGACATTTGTCCATATTCCGTCTTACTAAGAATTCATTTCGACGTCTAAAGGGGTTTGCTCGTAGTTGGAATAGGATTCGTTTAGGCGAACAGGCCGTCACATAGTCACATAGGCGACTGGGTGGGTTCATTATTCACTGCGAGTTTTTTAATCTATAATAACTTTAGTTATATAATTGCCCGGAGCCGGAATCGAACCGGCACGATATCACTATCGCAGGATTTTAAGTCCTGTGCGTCTACCAATTCCGCCATCCGGGCAGAAAAAACAACCGCAAGGTTGTTTTATTTTACAATTTCAATGTACACTTTGTCAAATACTTGAGGAAAAGCAACTGCAATATTAGAAAGAACTTTTCTGTCGAGAATAATATTATTCTTAGTCATACTTCCGATAAATGTGCTATATCTATTTCCTTTTTCTTTTACAGCAGCAGAAAGTCTTTCGATTCGAAGTCTTCTAAAATCTCTCTTTTTTTCTTTTCTACTTTTATATGCGTGTTGTCATTGTTTTACTAATGCCAATCTTACTTGTTTATATACTTTGCTTCTTCCGAGTCTAAACCCTTTTGCAAGTTTAATAAATTTTTTATGTCTTCTTTGTCTTTGAAGCCCATTTGTTACTCTTACCATCTGAACTATTGGTTATAAGGAAATAAAGTTTTTACTTTTTTTACATATGTTTTGGATAAGGAAACTCCATATCCATCACTTTTGTTGTTGTCTCACTTGTTGGTCAACAAATGATTATTACAAGCTTTCTTGAATAATACCTTTCAAGTGCTGGTAATTTTAAATCTTTTTTTTGCTCACGAATGAGTTTTTAAACCTTTTCACATGATATTATTTACTGAATAAAATGATGCTATATCCTTGTGCTTCTTGCTTTGGGGTTTCAAATTGAGATTTCCCATGTTCAGCTAAGTCGCCTTTTATTTTTACAAGTTTTTCGATTGCTTTATTAGCATAAATTTTTTCTCTTCCTTTGAGTTTGATAAAGAATTTAACGTTATATCTTTCTTTCAAAAACTCGATTGCTTTTTTCATCTTCATCTGGAGATCATTTTCTCCGATAGCATAATTAAGTTTTATTTCTTTGAGAACCGTTGGTTTCATAGTCTTTCTCTTTTCTTTGTCATCTTTGGATTTTTGATACATATATTTTCCATAGTCTACCATCTTTACTGTCGAAGTCATTGTCGTTTGATCATATCTTATTTGTACCAAATCCATACCTTGTTCTTCTGCCATTTCAAGTGCTCTTTTTCTAGGAAATGTTCATAAGTTTGTGCCTGCTTCATCTACGATAACAATATTTGGTGCCTTAATTTGCTCGTTAAGGTATACCATAAATGCTCTGTCTTTATTAAAGGTAGTACTTGGTCTTGTATCCATACAGTAGTATAAAGGTAAAAACTAATATTCACTCCCGGCGGGATTTGAACCCGCGATCTTCACCGTGAGAGGGTGACGTCCTAACCACTAGACTACGAGAGCGTAGTACTATAGATCGCAATATACCGCCTAAGTATGAATTACCAATTATTAATTACGAAATCAAAATACTAGTACATCAATGTATAATTCGCAATGTTTTATAGGTAAGTATAATTTACCCCCGCTAAGAATCGAACTTAGATCCACAGCTTAGAAGGCTGTTGTTCTATCCATTGAACTACGGGAGCCCAACCTTCAGCTATTTTTTGTATAATAATCTGGGGAGAGTAGGATTTGAACCTACGTAGCCGTGAGGCGTCAGATTTACAGTCTGATGCAATTGACCGCTCTGCCATCTCCCCATAAATTAACTAATAACTAATAGTGAAAAACTAATAATATTGGTGTTTTTTCAATTATTATTCACTTTTCGTTATTCATTTTTCATTAATAATGGTGGACCCTAGGGGAGTCGAACCCCTCGCCTCCTGCGTGCAAGGCAGGCGCTCTAGCCAAATGAGCTAAGGGCCCATATACGTGTATGAGCCTAATGAGTTAATGTAGTTGTAGAGACATTAAATCCCGCAAGATTTTTTGTAGGTGAACTTGTTGGGATGACACCAAACAATATCAAGAATCAAATAATCATAATTACAAATCCAGAGATGACAAAACCATTTTTTGTTCCTCATAGATTTTTGTCAAACCAAGCAATATTTCCCGTCATATCAGATAAGTATCCAGAAAAATATACGATAGATCAACCTAATCATGCAATAAATAATCCGATAATGATTTGTCTTGCCATAATTTTTCTTGAAGAATTAAGTAGCGGATAACGGGACTCGAACCCGTACGAACAGAGCTGAAGTCTGCTATGCTACACCAATTACATCATATCCGCACATCTGCAATTTAAGCAATAACAAAAAAATCTTCGTGGGATACATATATAGATATTTAACTCAAAATCAAGCGTTTTTTTGTCACATGAAGCATTATTTTGATTTTTCTTGGATATAATTGGATAGCAACGATTGTAAATCCGATTGAAATTTCCGATATCTTATGGTAAAAAATTTCCGAATAAATTCTTTTGAATCAGAGGAAAAAGAGCTTTTCGATACTATTCACGACTATTTCAAACTTTCCAGAGATATCCCATTCGACTACAGGATCAAAGAGAAATTAACACATAAACTTCATTATTTTATCTGTCCATATTCGTCCGACAGATACTCATAGTACCAAGACATTTTTATCACCAAACTATTACGGCAGCGTACATGTTGTTTTATTGGCAAGGGTGCTAAGTTCTTGAAATCCTTCTAATTGAGTTCAATCTTTAAATTCCCAGGTAGGAACTCATTTGAGTTGAGAACAACGTGCAAATTCTTTGGTACATTCTACATAGGTAATATTTTTGAAGCTCTCGCCAAAGACAGCCTTTTGTTTTTGACAATGTTGACAAGTGGCACTACCATACATTGTTGCTCATTTATCTGTCAAACATTGAGCAAATGCATCTAGATTTTTTGTTGGGGTCTGTTGGGCACATCATGCAAAAAACATCACAGTAAATATTCCCACTAAAGTAAGTTTTTTCATGCTACTATATATAAGGGGTAAAATACAACCCAGGTACTATAATTTTTTGTCTAAAACTTTCAACCAAAAAATTTCTCATTATTTTTAAAATAGTTTTTTCTATAAATGTTTGACAAAACAGCTCCTTCAGATTATAATAGATACATATTTTATTTATAAGAATACACATGGAAGAAGTAAAAATACAGTATTATCAACGTTCTCTAGAAGAAGCATTATCTGCTCTCCAGACAACATCTGCTGGTCTCAAACAAGAAGATATTCCGACAAGAGAAAAAATATATGGAAAAAACACACTGACTGAACTTCATCAGGAATCTACTTGGCATAAATTTCTAAAACAATTCAAGGATGCTTTGATTATCTTATTGATGATTGCAGTAGTGGTTTCATTATATTTGCAGGATTATAGGTGAGCAGGCATTATGGCATTACTCTTGCTGGTAAATGCATGTATAGGATATTTCCAAGAAGCAAAAGCAGAAAGAATTATGCAGTCACTCAAAAAAATGTTGAATCCAGTAGCCAAAGTAAAAAGAGATGGTGAATTAGTCGAAGTAAATGCATCTGAGCTTGTCCCTGGAGATATAGTGTTTATCGATGAAGGAGATGGTATCCCTGCGGATTTGAGAGTGATTGAAGAGATGAATCTGCAAACGAATGATTTTTCTTTGACAGGAGAATCAAATCCCGTAAATAAATATACCCATGTTATCCAATGAGAAGCTAATGTAGGAGAAAGACATAATCTAGTCTATATGTGAACAACGGTAGCGACAGGTAGTTGATACGGTGTAGTATTTGCGACAGGAATGAATACAGAACTTGGAAGAATAGCTTCACTTTCTCATGAAACCGTGCCAGATAGTACGACGCTCCAGAATGAAATGAAAGATATTTCTCAAAAGGTGATTATATGAACCATGATATTATGTGTGGTTTTGGTAATCGTAGCTTTGTTTTTACATTTTTCTTTGAAAGATGCATTTTTGTTTGCTGTAGGTATAGCTGCTGCTATGATCCCAGAAGGATTGCCAGCTGAAGTGAGTATAGCATTAAGCTTAGCTTCAGGGAGATTAGCAAAAAATAAAGCATTGGTAAAACAATTATCATCCGTAGAAACCCTAGGGTGTGTAAATATTATTTGTACGGATAAGACATGAACGTTGACCAAAAATGAAATGACGGTCAAAAAGATTTTACTCTGATGAAAAATATATGATGTTTGAGGGAGTGGATATGAAGCAAATGGTACGATAGATCGAAATGAAAAAAACCAGACTCCTGAACAATTGATAGAAACTTGGAAACATTTCTTCTTTGGGTGTTTTCTCAATGCCCACGCAAAAGTCAATCCACCTGATGCCGAGCATCAACTCCGATATGCAATAGGTGACCCTACAGAAGCAGCATTGATCGTGCTTGCTCAAAAGGTAGGACATACAACAAATCAGATAAATGAAAAATTTCCTGAAATATATGAATTCTGATTCGATTCAGTCAGAAAGATGATGTCGAGTATTCGTAAGGTTGATGGTGAATCATTTGCTTATATAAAATGAGCACCCAAAGAAATTCTGGACCATTGTACGTTCTATTATGATGGCAAAATAATCAGAAAAATAACCAAAAGAGATAAAGATAAAATCATGGAATCAGTTGATAACTTAGCTAGTCAGGCTATGAGAAATCTAGCTATTGCCTATAAACCTATAGAAGCAATAGAAGGAACCTACACTATGGAAAATATAGAAAATGGACTAATATTTCTATGAGTAGCGAGTATCATTGATCCACGAAGGGAAGATGTACCTGCTGCTATGCAGGCTGCAAGTCAAGCACATATCAAGGTGGTTATGATTACAGGAGATTCAGCATTGACTGCTCTGGCTATAGCGCAAAAAATATGATTGGAAACACCCAATGAGAAACCATTTGTGGTTACCGGTGAAGAAATCAAACAACAGAGCGATATCCAGTTGTTTAAAGATTTGGAACATAAATGGGTACTTTTTTGTAGAACATCACCTGAAGATAAACTCAGAATAGTTTCTTTACTCAAAAAACACAACAATATCGTCGCTGTAACAGGTGATGGTATCAATGATGCACCAGCTTTGAAAATGGCTAATATTTGAGTAGCGATGGGAAAGATAGGTACCGATGTTGCAAAACAAGCTTCTGAAATAGTCCTGCTTGATGATAGTTTCGCTACATTGGTATATGCTATCAAAGAAGGAAGAATAATATTTCAGAACATAAAAAAATCAGCCATATTAGCTGTTGGATCAAATGGTGGAGAACTTGTCGTAGTGTTACTGAGTTTATTTATTGGAATTCCTTTATGAATACCGCTTGCAATGAGCGCAATTCAGATATTGATGATTGATCTGATGGCAGAATTGATACCTATTACCGCATTGACATGGGATCCCCCAGAAAAATGACTAATGGAAAGTCCACCTAGAGATGTGAAACAACATATTTTCAACAGACCAACCATTATCGATTGGATCTGGTTTGGAATATTGATGTGAGGAATTGGATTTGTAAATTATGTTTTATATTTTATATTCCATGGATTGTCATTACAGGGCATTGCTATTACCTGAGCATCCTATGCGACAGCAACTGCAGTTACTTATACCAGTATAATGGCTTGTCAGTATATGAATATTTTATCACTGAGAACATGACCAAACGAAACCGTATTTACTCCATATCTACGATCAAGCAAAAAATTATTATGGGCATTTGCTATAAGTTTTACGGGAATATTGATGTTGATTTATGTACCGTTTATAAGTAAATATTTTTGATTTGGAGCTATGAGACTTGTAGATTGGTTGTTTCCATTGGCTGCAGCGATAGTATTTTTAACATTCCGTGAACTCAAAAAACTATGGAAAAGACGCAAACCAAATGAACAAATATCCTCCACTAGTGATGCCACACTTCTAGCAATCGATAAATAACAGAAAAAACTCCACAATTACTGTGGAGTTTTTTATATAATAGGGAAATAAATTTATTTATTAGCTCTCATAAGCATAAGCATAACATACCCTCTAAGTTCTTTCATGGAAGGAGTATCTATTTTACTCATAACTCAAGCCTGTTTAAGTGCATTGAGATGTCCTAAATAATAGGGTACACTTTCGTTATACATATTGCCCCAAAGTGCTCTAGAAAACACAGTTCAAAATTCTGCTCTTGTTACTGGAGATCATGGGTAAAAATTATCTATACCAACTCACATGAGTCATAATTGACACGCCAATTTCATATAATTTTTCATTTCAGCAGTCTGATTGTTTATATCTTTGAATTCACACGTCAAAAAAGTATTTGGAACTAATCCTAATATTTTCATAGCATAATTTACCATCATTTTCGCCATATGAGATCTCAAAAGATTTCATTCCATATTAGCTTGTTGGATGGTGGGGATAGTTGTGATGCCTATCTTATAGGCATAGAGATATGCTTTATTGAGATCTTTAGAATATTTTGATCCAACAATAGATCATCATGAGGTGATAGAAATCGTTCCTGTAGTTGCTGAAGTACACACGCCATCATATACACTTGGTGATTTATCTCAATTGGGACAGTTGTCTTTGGCTCAAGAAATGGTTGAACCACTGCTTCAAACTCATCCTCATCATCATCAACCACCACCTCAACCTCAGTTACTAGTAGTCGTTTTGACACTTCCAAAATATGAAAGGTGGTCAGTTCTAAACGTACATATTTTATGTGAATCCAATATACATGTTGTATCAGGAGTATTTGTTGTCCACACTTTTCAATCCTCTGACCTATAGAGTTTGATAGTGTCCCCTATTGTTCCCGCAGATAATACAAAACTAATAGTAAAATATCATCCACTCGCTATCAAAGAATCTGTAGTAGATCATGCCTGAATGGTAAGAAGCACTGTGTTCGTAGAACTATCTAATCATAATCTTGCCAGAGTTGCATTATTTTTATTTTCTGCACTTAAATTTGTTGGGGGAACAAGTATTTTATCCCAAGATCATCATAAAGCTTGGATACTAAATCAACTAATATTAATACTTAATACATTATCTGATACATCAGGAGAGATAATATTCAATGTTCCCATAGTGTGAAATAGTATCCCTGTTGTTGTTGCTCATCATATATCAGTAGCTCAGGTAGATATAATATTTCATCACATATTGATTATAACATTTGCACGTACTGATCACGTATTTCCTGCAAAGTCATGAAAGATAAAGAGATGTGAACCATTCCCCGTAAAGAAATAACTTGTATTGTCAGAAATATTTTCGCTGATTCCCTTAAGATTTGCCTGTACACCAGACACTACATTCGTATATAATACATCAGCTGTGGGTATAGTATTATCAATAAAAACAGAACTATCGTCAGTTGTCCCTGTGTTGGTATTTCAAGAATTGTTATATATATCAGAATAATCTATAGAAAATGTTAGTTCACCATCTGATGTTCATCACGGTACAACATACATTGCTGTTCTAGATATTCATGATCAAGAAACACTTGTAGGAATCTCTCCGTTTATGATAATATGTATTCAGGTCAGTTCTTCACTACCAGTAAATATCAAGGTAACAATATCTCAAGATCTTGCATAATTAGTATTTGCACTATTATTTGAACTAATATTTACTGAAGTCAAAAATGTATTGGTACCCAAAAGAGTATATGATGTCCCGGTAAGAATATCTCCTGATCATTCGGCAACTACATCTAATTTTACCTGATATAAAGCTAATCAACAAACTACCACAATAAGCGAAATAAATAGATTTCTAAAAACCCTATGCATAGCATGTTAGAAAGATATAAAATGCCAAGTATTTAATAAATTTATATATAAGTAAATACATATTAGACAATATTTGTCAAGAGGAATAATAAAAAGGAAAAAAATAAAAATTGTCAAATGTGTATATATTTTAGAGATAGTGTTTTTCCAGTATATACAATAATAAAGGTAAAAAAAATCATCACGTACATTTACTCTACAAATTTATATAAAAAACACTATCAATGCATTATCACACAGTTTTTATTTTGTAATATATAGGTATGAGAAAAACTTTAGAAAATCTGACAAAAGCATTCGTTGGAGAATCGCAAGCAAGAAACCGCTATACTATTTATTCCAGTATTGCAAGAAAAGAAGGATACTTGCAGATAGCAGATATTTTTTTGGAAACAGCTGAACAAGAAAAAGAACATGCAGAATGGTTTTTTAAAATGATACAAATCGTCAAAGAAAAATTGGGCGAAGATATGGATGAAGTAATGATAGAGACATGAGCGTTTGTAAAAAGATGAACGACATCAGAAAATCTTCAATATTCTATCAATGGTGAACATCATGAAAATTCTGATCTCTATCCTGAGTTTGCTAGAATTGCTGAAGAAGAATGATTGCCAGAAGTCGCTGCAAGAGTCCTCGCTATCTCTCACGCAGAAGAGCATCATGAAGCAAGATATCAAGCAGTACGTGACCAATTGTCTGCAGGTACCCTAGCAGAAAAATCTGAAGATGTAGAATGGATGTGTACTAAGTGTGGATATGTTCACAAAGGTAAAACACCACCAAAAAAATGTCCTGCTTGTGATCACGAATCGAATTATTATATCGTGAAGACAGAAAAATACTAAGACAGCATCTCGAAATGACTAATTATACAAAAAAAGTCCTCATGTAGAGGGCTTTTTCAGTAGGGTATTTTTTTTACTGACCCAGATAATAATCTGCTCGATATTTCATACCAGGGACATCATCTGTCATGATGAAACGAACTCATTCATGATACAATTTTTCTAAATCTCCCGTAGTGTTTACAGTATATACCACCAATTTTTTACCCATATCATCGACTTCCTGTGCAGTAGAGTCTTTGATGAGATTTTCTGGCATCATATAATATTCATGGACGAAATATGGAAGAATATCCAATTCTGTGATGTTATAGGTATCCCATGCTGCGTGGATATTTTTGTTAGATCATAAGACAAACGTTGCAGTCTTATCATAACTAGTGAATATGACTTTATCCTGCATGTTGAGTTTTTTTACCGTTTGAATATTGCTCATTACTTGAGCTTGTGCATCATTAGGATTGTATACTTTTGTTTCTACGAAATAATAATCAAACATCCCCTTGATCTTGATCAACATTTCTTCCAGCGTCATAATCGGTTCTCCATTTTTCACGGTACATTTTTTTCTGAGTGTTTCTAATGTATAATCGCTTGCCTTATATTTAGGACAGGTAGTCTCGGTAAGATACGGTCCATGAGCCACGATATTTTGTTTGTCTTTGGTCTCTGAGACATCAAATTCTACACCGTTTGCACCGTAATCTTTGGCTTTTATAAATGCTTGCAAAGAATTGCCAGGTATCTGTATAGGTCAAAGTGTCCATGATCATTGATGAGCGATAATGGTCATGTGGTCTTTACCTGAAAGCAAAGGCGTATTTCACGTTCATTCCTCAAATGAAATATACGATGAGAGATATTGATAAATGAATTTATGATTGGTACTGATTTCTGAAAGATCATTAAATATTTTTCCAGAACCTGATCATCAGACAATAGTATATTTATTATTATTTTGAAAATAACGACAATAGACGATTCCTCGATTTCTTTGGATTTTGGAAGAGAAGATATCGTTCGCTAGCTTTGAAATAGTGACGACTCATTTGGCCACAAATTTTTTAAGTCCATAAAAGATATCGGTTTGTTGTATGATATTTTTATTTATAGTTCCTGGCGTAATCCCAGTGCCCACGATAGTAGCAAGCCCTCTTGTATATCGATATGATCATAACGCATCTTTTTCATCGGCTTCTAAGGGTTCCATTTTTCTATGATCACCTACAACGACAAGGATTCCATTATTGAAAAATCCAGCTTTTTTAAGCTGAAGATAAAAGTAATAAAGGCTTTTATCGGAATATCTGAGCGCATCTTTTTCATTAGTTCCATACGGCGTATTATATGGTTTGTGAAACGAAATGTTCTGTAGGACTATCAAATACGGATTAGTCTGTTGTTTGATTGTTTCCACCGTTTTGGTATAGAGATCCATATCCGGAGCAGCATCAAAGACATATTTTTTTGCATCGGTAAATGCTTCCTCACCAATAATTTTACCAAATCCTATTCACGAAAGGAATGCTTTCTGATTGAGAAATTCTATATTAACCGCACTGACAAAAGTGGTAGCATATCATTGTTTAGTAAAGAAATTTGGTAGAGTATCTGTATAGGTCGTATATCCCGAATATGCTGTTATATCTGATCATATAAATTTGAGTGGTTCTATTCCAAGCAACAATCAGATGTGTGCAGTGTCTGATGTACATCCGTTATTGATAAAGTTAGTAAAGGTAATACCTTGTTTCTGGATCATATCAAAATAAGGTAGATTATCATGTATTCATCAGACTCTGAGCGAATCTATAGGAGATAATGATTCTGAAAACACCACAATGACATTCGTATTTTTATTAGATCATAGTATTTTACCAAAAAAGTTTTGGTAGGTATTGGGTATATTTACATCAGAGAGTTGTACAAAATTTTGAGTAAATGCAGCAAAATTAATAGAGAAAATATTGTCAGGAATCGACATAAATCCATCAGGAGCAAACTTACCTACGCCGAGACAAGCGATACCAAAGAGTAAAGAACATATAGCCAAAAAGATTTTATTATTTCTTTTGAATACTCTACTCTGGACGATAAAAAAAGTAATAATTCACAACACACACAAAACTACAACAATACTGATTATCATTCACGAAAAATCGCCCAAAGATGGATTGATAAATTGACTCATATCCCAGAGAGAGATTCTACTTTGAAAAAAATACATCGTAAAGGTATCGAGGACAAACAGCAAAAATATCCCTGATATAATAATATTGTTTATTATTTTTATAAAAGTTTTTTTGACCAAACTATTGATAGCCACTAAACCGAGTAAGACTATACATACCAAAAAATCACTGACAAAATATCACAGATAATGTGCCATAGTAGGGCCAAAAGTTGCTTCTTTGAAAACTTCTGAATATGCCAAAAAAATAAATAATTGTTTGATTAATAAACAAAAAAATGAGAGTACCAAAATAGTTCTCCCCAAAAATGGTGTAGTATATAAGGATTTATGTAGCGATGAATACAGTTTCTTCATATGGGGATTTTTGTTTTTTGGATACAAAACAAGAAGAAAAATTTTGTAAAAAATTTTTACTTCTTTTTTGTCCAGCTAAGCTGTGACAAAGCAAGAAATGAAAACATAGTAGCTATTTATACAAAGTTTACAACCAAAAAACTTAGCACCCGGGTGCAAAATATTTGCTCTATTAGCTATAAAGCTCTTTTAGTGGTTAGTTTACCCGGGTGCTATAGCTCCACCTCTCAATGTTCGACTTGGATTCTTTTGAATGGTATCACCAAGTTGGTCTAGTGAGAGCTTATGCTCTTTTACTAACTTTTGTACTTTAAATCTATCAATCTCCATCGCCTCATCCAAAACTCACAATTCCTGCAAGACTTTTTTCAAAACATCTTTGTCGGTTATGCTGATACTTTCTGTTTGTGAAGCCGATATTTTATAGACATTTCAAAATAATTTCAGCAGATTTTTTTTCTCCAGATATTCTACCAACAACACTTTGATGAGCTCTCTATCATTCTTTGCTTGCGATTCTTGTTTACTCAAAGCGACATATTCATCGACCAATCCCTTCACTGTTTTTTCACCCAAATCACTTCAAATGACTTCATCATCAAATTTCAAATGTGCCCACAAAGGACAGAGAGAATAGTACTCACAATATTTACAGTACACATTTTCTTTTGGCTCAAAACATTTTTTATCGCCCATATTATAGCTGAATTTCTTCGCTTCGATATCAGTAATCGTATCCGCATATTTTTTCGTGACGGTAGTCAAAATGTCAGGAGTAATGTCCCATTCGTCCATCAAGTCAAAATGAAGATAGTGAAGTCTGGCTTTGATATTTTTGAACCGACCTGTTCTCGAATTCTGGGATCACTTCACTTGGTTCGTGCTAGCAGTTTCTCACATCGTCGGTATAATTTCGATATCATGAAAACTCTCAATACTTCAAGTTTTCATTGTGTCTCAAATAAAATACTTTGCATAATTTTGCTGGACTCAGAGACCATATAAGGTGAGTTGTTCTCTATATTCTTCCTTACTCTCTGGCGGTAAATTTTTGTTGGTTTTATAATCATTGATTACAAACGTCTCTCATTCTTTATCCAGTCTATCTATGAATCCACGAAATTTTGTCTGGTCATTTAGATCAAAAATTATCGATGCTTCGGTAGCGACGACACTGATTCATTCAAAAGGACTATACTTGTCATAATAGTTCGCCACATAATGGATACCTCTGCGAATGTAGTCTTCAAGTGTCTGTTCTCACTTCATTTCAAGCGGTTTCTCTTTGGTGGCGTCTTTGATTTCACTATCTCGCTGGTCTTTGAACTTCGCCAAAAGTTCATCCTTGCTCGGGATTTTAAAGACATTTATCTGATTATATAATCGTTCCAATGCTGCGTGGACGCTATGCCCGAGGATCAAATCCGGACTCGATTCAAATTCTTTTTCCTGGATTTTATCGACGTATTTATATTGATATTTGCGTGGACATTGGAGGAATGTCTGTGTTTGTGAGAACGAATAGACGGTCATAAATCAAAACAAATTAAGAATTAAAGATGGAGAATGGAGAATGAAAGAATTCCTAGAATAGACTATCGTAAACTACCATAGGGTATAAGAAGACAAATACCGAGATTGTTCATTATTAATCATTCATTGTTCATTAATTTTTTTATAGTCTTTCAAATGATGCTTACAAGCTGTTGTAGCTATATAGGATTTTATGGCTTGATAAGGATTCCAAGATATATATACTCAAAAAAAATTTTTCAAAAAGGAGGAAGTATGAATCAAACGAATGTTAATATCAATGACATTAGAAATTTTTCTGAAATCAAAGAACTGCTCAAAAGCTGTGAAGCGTTTGGCAGGACCTGGGGAAGGAAAGGAAGTTATTATTATGGAAGCCACATAGCATTTATCGGAAAAGAAGCGATAGTACTCCTTATCCAAGGCAAGAAAAAAGACAGCAATATTGCTATCGTCAATTTTGTAAAAGAAGAGTTTTCAAGTAAGGATGTTAAATTAAAAAATGAAATTATTGCTATATTAGCAAATCATGGAATCATTCCAGAGGAGATGTAATATATTGTGGAGGCTGTATCAGCCTCTATTTTTTATAGTATTTTTTTAATAAATATTTGACAAAATAAAAATATTACATATAATATATACAAGTATTTTATTTTTATACCAAAAGACGTATGAAAAAAGGTAGCGTCACACTACGTCCAGATCAATATAAGGAAGTCTATGAGTGCTGGAACGGTAAAGGGAAAAGCTGTATAACCAGCAGAAATATTCCTGAAGACAAAAAAAATTGTGCACTCAAACACATTCTCGGTGGAATAGATTCCAATCTATTATTAGCGGCCGTAGAAGAACCCAAGGAAGAAACAAAAGAAAAAGAGATATCACCACAAGAAGAATATAAATATAGGGAATCTATAGTAGAAGAAATTAATGATGAATACAAATACGAAATACCTTTCAGAAAGTTAGAAAGAGAAAATAATAATGGGACTAGAGTGAAAATAAACAAACAAAGCGAATTCAGTGATCAAAATGATGGTGAAGGAACCATCTTAGGACCATCAACTGCCGAAGGACGGTTAAGTGTGCGTTTTGATAATGGATATGAAAATAGTTATAGAATGTCAGATCTCATTGTCCTTAAAAAAAAAGAAGATGATGGTAAAGATTCAAAAGTCATCAATGAAGAAATTTTACAAAGTATGAAGATCGAGAAGCGTGAGGATTTTATAGCAAATGTGGCTAAATTATTATTTGAAGAGATACAGAAAAATAAAGACCTTTTAGATAGAATGTTCCCCAACAATAACTTTAGAAAAGGTGATGATGTTATCTTAAATAAATGAGCTACTGATGCATATAGACATACTCACGAATGAAGTACAGGAAAAGTCATAAGTGTTTCAAATAATTCTATTCTTATCCGTTTTGATCATATAACAAGCCGTAATTATAGCGGAGAAAAAAATCCAGAGTGGGAGATAGAAGCAGAATATGTCATCAATCGTTCAAACCCCAAAGAGTTTGCTATTACGTTGGATAACGTCAAAGAGAAAGTCGTAGATATAGTAGAATCATTGGAAAAGGATGACGATGATGGTGATAGTGTAAATAAAAATGAACTCACCACCAAGCTCTTGCTCAAAGAGAATTTTCTTTTGCCAGGAGATGGTGAGGGAAACTATGTTCTCAATTATCGTGAAATGACCAAGTTTGTTGCCCCAGAACTTTATGCTGCCTATGGAAACAAAGATATCTATAGCGAAACAGATATGTGTGCTCCACCATCAGAATGTCATCCCAACGTCCTCAAAATGGAACTCAGTAGCTGATGCGATTATAATCGTTGCACCTATTGTGATCTCTACAAAAATGTAAAATATTGTCCAAGGACTTTCGAACAATTCAAGGAGCATGCAGATAAGGTGATGAAAGCATTGGGTGATTACAAATACAATATAGAAAGAGTGTTTATTGGTGGTGGTAATGCGCTTGGCGTAGACCAACAAACCCTTGAGAAATCACTTAAATACGTCAATAATCTCCTTGATCCCGGCAGGATCGCCATGTATGCAAGGACACAAGATATAAATAGAAAGGGAAAAGAATGACTACAGAAACTCAACTACGCAGGATTGACCAATCTCTATCGATGAGCTGAGACATGATCTGATGCGATATTGAAATATGTCAAAAAATGAACGACATTAGACGATATGCTCAAGGCATCCAAAGAACTTGCCAAGACCAATATCAATCTCTCGGTGACACTCATGCCAGGTATTTGAGGAAAACGTTTTGATGAAGAGAATGTCAAAGGAACGGTAAAATTTCTCAATGCTACCGATACAAAGTTCATTACCTTTATGGCGATTATGCCTTCTCCAGGATCTGAGTATGACAATATCATGAAAGAGGAAATGATGAACAATACCAATAGACCGATGACCAATGTCGAAGTAGTGAAGCAGATAAAATCAATTTTGCAATGACTAGACCCTAAGGGACAGAAGATAGGTATGTACTGACCAGAAGTTCATGAGGTAGATTATAATCCTTTCTATTTCAAAGTCACCTTTGATAGGGAGGGAAAAAGAGAGGCAATCAAACTTTGTGATGAGTATCTAAAGACTCATATTGTATAGTATCTAATCCTAATATCTCAAGGATTGACTTTATACTATAAATATATATAAGAAAGAAAATTTATTCTTAAAATTTTCTTATGAGGAAATTTCTTCTTCCCTTGCTTTTACTAAGTGTTGTGATAGCTGGATGTACGAGTACAACTAAGTCTACGATGACTACTGATCAGCTGTTTCAGAAAAAACAAGAATGTGCTAATCTGAGAGATAAGATAGAGGAACAAATTAATAAAAATCCTGATTACAGTGGTTGTTTTAATATAAAAGAAATATTTTATAGTCCACTAAGAAATAGTTGTTTATATATTGCAGACAGTGTGTGAGAACAAAATAAAGGAGATTGTTTATGGGGACTAACTTGATGAAGTAACGAAATTGTCTTTGATTATTTTACCAATGAGGTGGTTATAACAAATATGAGTTGGTCTTCGGATTATCAAGGTAAGTCAGATAGTTTTTGTTTTCCTAAATTTCTTGCTTATGTCGATAAAAATGGGAAAGCAGTTACAATGAATAATTATGATTGATATAGAGCGTGTATGCTAAATGAATATTATACAAGAATCCAAGAACTTAAATGAGAATAATTTTATTTTTCTTTTCTTAAAAGTTAGCACCCGGGTGCTAACTTTTGTATATAGCTTAATAAGGTATTTTGATGACTATTCCACCCGGGTGCGATAGTCACCATAGCACCCAAAAAAAAAGGTGCTCAAAATCTCTTGCATTTTTTTATAGCATCAATATACTATACGTGCTATATAACGACGAAACGTCAAAACGACTAAATGCTTAAACGCTTTTTGTCCTTTATTACATCGTTTCCTCGTTTGAACATTTTATCATTTAATCGTTATTTTTTATGGCAAAAATTATTGGAATCGATCTCGGAACAACCAACTCTTGTGTATCCTACATGCTAGGTGACAAATCAGAAGTGATTGCGAACGCTGAAGGAAAAAGAACAACACCTTCTGTCGTATATATCAAGGGAGATGAATTGCTCGTCGGAGATCTTGCAAAAAGAAAGGCTATTTTAGAGCCAAAAAATGTTATCTACGAGGTAAAGAGATTTATCGGTAGAAAGTATTCTGAAGTGATCGGTAAAGAAAATCTTCCGTACGAAATCAAAGCAGACAAGGACGGATGAGTACTTATCGTCATCGACAAAAAAGAATATAAACCTGAACAAATTTCAGCGTTTATTCTCCAAAAACTCAAGGAAGATGCTGAGAAATTTCTCGGAACTCCTATCACGCAAGCGGTTATCACCACGCCTGCATATTTCAACGATAGCCAAAGAAATGCTACCAAGGCTGCAGGAGAAATCGCTGGGTTGAAAGTTGAGAGAATTATTAACGAACCAACAGCTGCTTCATTAGCCTATGGAGAAGGGAAAAATAAAGATGAAAAAATTGTTGTCTTTGATCTAGGATGAGGAACATTTGATGTGACTATTCTTGAAATCGGAGCTGAATGAACATTCCAAGTATTGTCCACAAGTGGAGATACCCATCTCGGAGGTGCAGATTTTGATCATATCATTATCAATTACTTAGTTGATTCATTTAAGAAAAAGGAAGGTATCGATCTTACCAAAAACGCTATGGCAATGCAGAGAGTAAAGAACGAAGCTGAAGCTGCAAAACATCAATTGTCTCAGACAGAAAGAGTAGATATCTCTATTCCATTCATCATCACCGGTGAAGATGGATTACCAAGAAATATGGAAGAATCACTCACCAGAGCTCAGTTTGAAAATATGTGTAAGGAGCTTTTCGAGAGATGTAAAAAACCATGTCTCAATGCACTTGAAGATTCTAAGCTCAAGAAGAGCGATCTCAACCAAGTAATCTTGGTCGGAGGATCTACAAGAATGCCCGCAGTCTTGAAATTAGTAAAAGATATTTTCGGTATCGATCCAAAAGCTACGGTAAATCCTGATGAATCTGTTTCTCAAGGAGCAGCTATCCAAGGAGGTATTATCCAATGAGATGTAAAAGATATTTTACTTCTTGATGTGACACCATTGAGTTTATCTGTAGAAGTAGAAGGCGGAATCGCTCACACAATGATCGCGAGAAATACTACTATCCCAGCGAAAAAAGAGAATACCTTCACAACTGCTGCTGATAATCAAACGGCTGTTACTGTCCATGTGACGCAAGGAGAAAGACAATTTGCAAGAGACAATATTGATCTCTGAATGTTTAATCTCGAAGGAATACCTATGATGAGAAGAGGACAACCTCAGATCGAAGTGACCTTTGATATCGATGCAAATGGAATCCTCAATGTCACGGCGAAAGAAAAATCTACAGGAAAAGAACAGTCAGTAAAAATCCAATGATCAACCAATATTTCAGACGCAGATATCACCAAAGCAAAAGCTGAAGCTGAACAATTTGCTGAAGATGATCGCAAGAGAAGAGAAATTGTAGAATCCAAAAATAGACTCGAAGCATTGGTCTATCAGATGGAAAGTATGATTTCTGAACAAAAAGATAAGATACCTACAGAAGATAAAGAAAAAGTAAACAAACTTATCGCTGATGCAAAAGCAACAACAGGAAAAGATGGAGTAAACAAAGAAGAAATTGATTCAGAAATCGAAAGAATCCAAAAAGAATTTTCTGAATTGTACAACAAATACCAAGCTGCTCCTCAAGCATGAACTCCAAATCCAAATGATGAATTAGAGAAGGGTAAGGAAGAATGAGCTGTTGAAGGGGAGGTTATCGATGCAGACGCTAAGTAAGACATAGTCATACTACTTAAGACATAGTCATCCTGAGTTTGTCGAAGGATATAGTGATTACTATATTCTTCATTACATTCAGAATGACATAAGTAAAAAAACCACCTCACCCGGGTGGTTTTTTTGTTTTGAAAACAGGAATAAAAGACTATATATACAGAGAGTTCTTTTTATATTTTAATCTCATTTCATGATTAATCAAAAAAGATTTGCGCTCTCATTTTGAATTTTTATCGGTGGTCTTCATCTCCTTCGATCGCTCTTGGTAGCTATTATTCCTACGTACTTCCAACAATTCATTAACTGGGTAGCTCGTATGCATTTCATTCAGTCAGACATTGTTATGATGCCATTCAATGTATGGAAAGCATTACTTCTGATAGTTATAACTTTTATTATCGGTACGATTATCTGAAAAATTATTGCCATAATTATCAATTGTAGTATGACCACGAATAAGAAAAAATAATTTATCTTTCCAAGAAACAAAAAATCACTTCATTACGAGGTGATTTTTTGCTATCAAAAAAGTCCTCCAATATTTGACAAACAGAAAATCTAGAGTATAATTACTATAGAAAAATTTTTATTTGCTGATTTTGATCCATGATAGCTTGAACAAATCCTAAGTATCAAAATCTAGAATGAGAATTTCAAAAACTCAGTTATGAAGACAGAAAGCAAAAGATCATTAACATTATGGAATATATAAAAGACAAGGTCGATTTTGCTTGATGAATGCAAAAATTCATTACAGAGTCTCCAGATATAAGTGATGCGTTTCTAAATAATATGTATCAGCTTATTATGAAAACAGCTGTAGATACAGCACAAAAAGATACTAACCAACAGGCGCAAAACATGTTGGAAACTATACAAAACATGATTTTGGAGCACCAACAGATTGATGAAAAAGAACATCAAGATGCTGATAATCTTCTAAATCAAATGTAAAATTTTTTATTATTTTAATGTATTACCATGGCAAATCTAGAAATTAAATTAGAGAAAAAGGTAGATGCTAAACTCGATACTACAGAAAAAAAAGCTTTAGAATGAATGAAAGCTGAAAATCTTAAAAACAAATTAACAGATCTCAAAGAAGAAAAATTTGATCTTACTGCAAAAAACAAATGAGTAAGATTGGAAGATATTGTTAAAAATTATAATACAGTAACGAGTACTATTGATCTTAAGGGAGAAAATATTCCTGTAGGTAAATGATCGGATTTAGCGGCTTGGATACAAATACTCATGGTTGCTGACGGAAGAAATATACTAACAAATGAAGCAAAAAAAAGATGAGTTAAACTATGAATAGATGGTTATATATGAGCTATTACATCTACTGCAATAGGAGATTACAAAAACAAAACAGAAACGAAAACAAATCAACCAAACATGAGTTTTGAAAAGGTTGATTTAAGTCAACTTACAAGCCACAACTTTTATGGTGATTTTTTATCAGTGTATTGAGATGTTGCTGCTAAGGCATATAAAGATACATACAAAGTATTCAAAGATGATTGAGCTTTTACCAATTGCTCAAATTATAATGGTAATATAACCATCAATTATAAATCTCAATATGATAAAAATTTTCAATCAATTTCGTTTAAAGCAAAAGATATTCAAAAATCAGATTTAAATATAGATAACAAAAAGTTATTAGAAATTGTTAAATCACAACTTGAAAAAAAAGAATGAGATCTTAGAGCAAAGACATGACAAGAATCAGTAAATAGTGGAATAGATAACGTTCAAGTTAAATCCTTCTCACCATTTATGCAAGAATATTTAAGCAATCAATGATGGATGGCTCCAAACTGAACAATAGATTTTAACCCATGAATGGCTAATGGTTCTGGTATGAATATTTATAGTTGACGTTTGGTTATATCATATCCAGGAAAATGAACACTAACATACAATTTATCAGATATGCAGACAAATAATACATTTGATAGCAAAAAATTTGTAAATGCTATTACGAAAACAATTGAACCACGAGCAAAACAATGGAAAAAAGATCAATTAACTGCAAAATATACTAACTTAGATTGAGCAAAAATATGAGCAATATCAAATGCCAACAATGCAGATATCTATATAAATAGTTATAAAAATCTCCAAACAGAAATAAATAACTATTCTAAAGTATGAGTTGTTTTGGATAAGAAAGTTACAGATAAAATACCTACCCAAATAGAAGCATTAAATAATCAAAAGAAATATTTAATCGCAAAAAATTGGATTGATACAGATATAAAAGATTTAGAAGCAAAAAACAATAAAGCAATGTCTAGGGCTGAACAAACTAAATTATGAAAAGACATAAAAAATAGAGTTGAAGTCTTGACCTTATGAAGTGTAGAATTGTATACTTTAAAGGTTAACATAAAAGATGCATTTACAAAAGTAAACAAACAAGCTGAATATACCACATATCTAAATAGATATAAAGCATTAGTGTAATATCATTAAAAATAAAAATATAAAAAAAGGGCTAGCTCCCAAAACGGAGCTAGCTTTTTTTAGTACGTTGCAATGATTATTGCCACATTGCTTACCACATGTATGGTGATAGTTGCAATAAAAGGAAGTACATGAACATACCTAAATAACTTCTTAGAACTCAGAAGAAATTTTACATACGTAAATGAGAGTATAATTCCCATGCCTCCTTGTAATACAATATGAGGTAATTTTTCTTGAAATGTGGGTACTTGTGGCAGTTTCATTATTGCGCGCAAATCCTGATCTGATAGTACGTGTTGAAGTCCAAACATGATCTGGATGTAGATAATTGGTATGCCGATGAGCATAATCAGTACTACGGTTGGTATTTTTATATGAGCACCAAAAAACCATAGTATACTACCAATCGTAAATGGTAATAATCGCCAAAGTAGTTCTTCCCCAAATACTATACCTGGTTGTTTAATAATTTCCAAGTATACTGTGGGTTCAGTTAGAATATATTTACTACCAGGCCAGAACACAGTATTCCAGAAATACATCCAGGAACTACAGAGTATGACCATTATAAGCAAAAATATTCCTGACCGAAATCTTATGAGATATCCCAGAAATGATTGTATGTTCTTCATAATCGCATTTTTTCGTTTTTATTTATCACTATATGTATAAATATATTAAACAAAATGTCAACCTCTTTTGTGTTCCAAAATAGACAGATATTTGTAAACAGTTATTTTACAAAATTTATTTATCTTCGGCACACAAGAGTAGGATATAGAGTTTTCTTTTTGACAAAAGCACTTGGAAAACTATCACTAATCATATTTTATTTTTCTCCATAGCGATGGACTTTCAAGTGCTTAGTTTCATCAACCAATTAGGCCATGGTACCCGGGTGGATATAATTTCGCAGTATATTAGTTGGAATCGATCAATGATTATCATCCGAGTTCTCGTGATTTCACTTGCCCTCATGTTCAAGAAAAAATATCGAAAGTTCGTACTTTTTAGTTTTGTCCTTGCGGGGACATTATTTTTCGGAGTTTCCGAAATTGGCTTCAAAACATTGCTTGTTCAAGAGACAGGAATTAGGATAAGGCCGTATATAGCACATGTAAATGTGATTCAACCTATAGGAAAACGTTATACAGATTCTTCATTCCCTTCAAGTCATATGGTGATTACCGTAGCTATGCTTACAGTATTGATACTTATATTTCCAGCGTTATGGCCATATGCTGTCCTATATGCTCTACTTATGGCACGAACTAGAATGCACAATGGTATGCACTATCCTAGTGATATTCTCGCATGAATATTTTTCTGATTCTTCTGTGGATGGATAGGAGTAATATTGAGTAGAAAAGTCTTTGCGTCAAAATAAAAAAAGTTTCACATACATATTTTTTTACATTACTTCAGTGTGGTAGTGTATGGTAATGTGTTTGCTGCATATCAAATACTCTCGAAAAATTGTAGGTAGGAAGTGAGATTATCAATTGATTTCTTTAGATAAATATATAGAGTGACAAAAACAAATACATATAAAAATATGGATATACTACTATCATCCGACTTGATCAACGAGAATGTTGGTCATAAAATTATTATGGACCTTCAAAGATATGGGTCCCAAACAGTGCAGAAATTACAAGGAATTATTCGTTCGGCATTTTCGAATGATCCGACACCTGACTGTAAAATAGAGACAGACACAGGAATCGAAGAGATCTTTATGGGAGAGGTTATTGATATACAACTTTTATCCTAATTCTATTCTGATTATAATATCTACCGGTGGTATACATCGGTTTTTTTATATAAAAAAATCCCGCATAATACAGCGGGAGTACATTTTATTCGAATAATATATGAGTATTAATTCAATCCATATTCAGCCAAAAGTATGCAGAGCGTGGCTACAGAATTATTAGCATATATTTTGATGGTCATAGGAACAAGTCCTTTCGGAATGGTATATTTAGCCGTAGGAGGCTTTGTAGATAAATCCTTTCTTCCATAGAAGAGTTCAAATACACCATCGGTCATTGTTTCATCCAATGTTTCATTAGCCTGATGAAGAAATATTCTGGTAATCTGGGAAATGTGGATTCCTAAACTATCCATAAGTCTTTTAACAAGTTCAGGAACATATCCTTTTGCATAGCCGAAGACCGATCTTCCACTCATTTTGAGGAACATACCATCCAAATCGGGATTATATGATTTTCCCATCCAGAGTAGATTAAGGTGTTTTGGTGTAGTATCTGAACGTGCCATATATCCAAGCATACCATATCGTTTGGAATATATCATTGCATTAGCACCCATACCAGCACCTACAGAGGCAAAGAGGAAAATCTTACCATCTATTTTTGCAGGGACGGCTATCACACGTCCAAAAAATTCTGTGGCACCTGCGCCATCAGAATAAATCTGAGAGTCCGGATCATGAGGATCAGAAACTCGTGATAATGCTTCTGCACCAATAACCATGACGCGTTTTGCTTTGCCTGAACTAATGAATAATTCAGCAAGACTTGCTCCATGAAGCCAACCTGGGCATCCAAAGAGTACGTCAAAAGCAAGAACATCGGGACTTGTTATTCCCCATCGTGCTTTTACCTTACTTGCAAGACAGAATTCTTCATACAGATTGTGAATTACTATTACCCGATGTAGATTCTCCTTATCCATATCAAGAACGGAAAACGCAGATTGAGCTTTTTCAGAGATTCCGGTAAGATCATACCCATTGGTTTCTACAACAAGATCATTAGGTCCTACTCCAAGATAATCCTTAAGTCGATCAAGATCTTGTTTCCAATGAATACCACCAATAGCAAAATCACAAGCTACAATATCGGGATTTTCTATACCGAGAATGTTTTTGATCCTTGCGGCATGGCTTGGTACACAATCAAAATCACCATTATCCCCGAAGTTGTGAGCAAAAATAAATACGTCTGTTTTTTTGGGATTATATCCAGAAGAACGTCGTGCGTCTTGAGTAGCAAAGAAACCAGCGTTAGAAGTTGAGATATTAGAACGAAAATATCGTCGTTCTTGTATACCAGTAATACTCCCAAGTTTAGTAACAATTTCTTTGTTCGTTCGTGGATCTCTTCTTCCATCGGGCGTAAAAAATCTAATCTTCCTCTGTTCAAAATAGGAATTTTGCACTCTACGATTAGAAATATATCTACCCGTGGCGCCAATAAATGTTTGTGTATGTGTCATATTTTTTTTTATTTTTTTATTTTTTGTTTTCGAAACGCAAAAGTACCCATTTCATGGAAAAAGTCAAGTAAGTCTTTCCCATAGAAATCAAGAATCGAATCAGTAAGCTAAACCAAGCAATTTTACTCAGAGAATAATATATGAATTTTGCCATCTCCTGCGCTGCAGGATTAGAGTCTATACTCAAAAAAGAAATAGAAATCGCTGGATATCAAGTTATAGGTTCGTGACCAACACTTGTTCGTTTCAAGGGAGATCTTTCTGCAATTGCAAAAATAAATCTCCGAAGTAGAGTCGGAAATAAATTATTTCTTGAACTTGGACAACATATAACTTCTGATTTTAATCAACTCTTTGACTTGGTTGCAACGATTGACTGGAAGATGTACGTGCAGGGAAATCCAATTATTGTCACCGCTATAAGCAAACAATCAGTCCTTACGAGTACGCCCACTATTCAATCTATCGTCAAAAAATCTATCGTAAAAAATATTCTCAACGGCAAAGAAGGACAATTACCAGAAGATCATTCCAAAGAACCGATAGAAATTCTCGTCCACATAGAACGTGATATGTGTTCGATATTACTGAATACTACCGGTGAATCTCTTCACAAAAGAGGCTACAAAAAAGCCACAGGAGAAGCACCAATCAACGAAGCATTAGCTGCATGATTATTACTCTTATCATGACGAAAATTTAGTGAACCATTATATGACTTTTTTTGTGGGAGTGGAACCATTGTCATCGAAGCAGCATTGCTTGCAAAAAATATTGCACCCGGGTGCTTCAGAACATTCGCTTTTCAATCGTTCAAACGATACGATCAAACCTTATTCACGACAGAACTAGCTTCAGCAAAATCCAAGGTGATGACCACAAAAAATCATACGATTATTGCATCAGACATCGATCCCACTATGATCAGCATCGCACAAGAAAATGCAAAATATGCTGGCGTGGAAAACTATATTCACTTTGAAACAAAAAACATATCTGACTATATGGATGCTCCAGAACTCGCCTGAACGCTTGTTTCCAATCCACCGTATGGACTCAGGATGAATACCTATGATCTAGAAAAAATTTACTATACCATCACAGAACTCTTTATCAAATATCCAAAATTACACGGAGGCGTTATTACTTCTTACGAAGGATTTTCGCCAGAAGATAACGGATGATCATGGAAGAAATCTATGTTTTTCAATGGCGGAGAAAGATGTCGATTTTACAAAAAAACATTATTGAAATAACTAAAAAATATGAAAACATTGAAGAGTTGAAACATTGAAACATATATCTTTCCCCTTCTCCATGTTTCAATCTTCATACAACATACATTTACATTTTGTGCTAGAATATAATGATAAAGACAAGTATATTAGATGCTGGAAAACTCCAAGAATTTACAAAAGCTCATAAGCTCCAGCCCTTCAGAGTAAAACAAATCTACCAAGAAATATTCAAAAATCAGAATATCAATTTTGCTGATATGACGACGCTTTCCAAAGACCTGAGAGAAGATCTAGAAAAAGAATTTTCGGTCGTTACCCTAAAAGTCGATAAGGTATTGGAAGATGAAAGTACAACCAAAATCTGATTTCAGACACATGATGGATTTATGATTGAAACGGTAATTATCTATCATCGACAGGATGAAAAATACGTAAAAAATGATAAAGCAAAACTCAACAGAATTACTTTGTGTTTATCTTCACAGGTAGGATGTCCTATGAACTGCTTATTTTGTGTGACAGGGAAACTCGGCTTCAAAAGAAACCTTACGCGAGACGAAATGATCTCACAAATATTTTATGCCAACAATTATATCAAAAATAAATTTGGCAAACAAGTCGATGGAACATTATTCGGTGTGAGAAACGTTGTCTTTATGTGAATGGGCGAACCATTACTCAATTACGAAAATGTGAAAAAAGCTATCGAGATTATGCTGAGACAAGAAGCTGGATTTTCACTTTCTCGCAGACACATTACTATTTCTACTGCAGGAATCGTTCCAGGAATTAGACAACTTATCAAAGATGAAATACCAGTAAAATTAGCAATTTCACTGCATGCACCAAATCAAGCATTGCGTGACAAACTCATGCCGATAGCAAAAGCATATCCTATAGAAGCGCTCGAAAGAGTCTTGAGCGATTACGTAAAAGCATCAGACAATAGAATATTCTACGAATATATTATGATCAAAAATATGACAGACACACCTGAGCTAGCAAAAGAATTGGTTCATATGCTAAGAAGAAAATTGGCTCATGTAAATTTGATTCCTTACAACACAAATCCCGCTATTAGTCTCGTAGAAAGTGACGCCAAAGCTATTCAAACATTCAAAAAGATATTAGAAGAGGGTGGACTTACGGTGACAGTCAGAGACAGCATGGGCAGAAAAATGAAGGGGGCGTGTGGTCAATTAGGATATGAAAAATTAACGAAAGAAGAATAATTTCTCAATAGTAGTGAAAAAATAAAAATGAAAAACTATGGAGTTGATATTATAAACTATTATAATTTACAATAGCGCATAATAGAAAAAGTCATATATTTTTCACTTTTCATTATTCATTATTAGTTAATCTTTATATAGTCCAAGCCCCATGTACGATACCGACAAGATACCGTTGACCGTTCACATGGTCGAAAATTAATGTGAGACTTTTTCGATCAATTCACTGATACTTTGGATCAAATCAAGAAAAATAAAATTCTACCCATGATTTTCAAGAATATACTTCAGCGATATTATTTGTTGTATTTCCTCTTTGTTTACTTTGATTATACAATACTTCTGGCGCATTCGCATAGTCTGCATCATTTACAAATTTTTCAAAATACTGACCTATTCACAGATCGATAGGATCTCATTTTCCATCTGAGATTCACCAAACATATGACCTATTTATGGTAGTTGCATTTATAATTATCTTAGTATCAAGGATGACATCCGTTTCTATATTTACATATTCATAGGGAGAAAAACGAAGTCCTTGTGGTCAGACGAATGTTGCAAGTGTGGAGAAATCTTGATGTTTCAGTGCCGATAAAACCGTTTGTAGAGCTCCAGTGAAGTCACTATGATCTACTGTTTTTGAAGGTACCTGTGTACAACCGACCAGTAGTATTGATAAAGAGAACAATAGTACAGAAAAAAATATCTTTTTCATTATACATAGATGAGTATATAAAAAGGAGCAGAAAATATTGTATACAATTTTTTATCAATAATTTCTATGGTGTGACAGTTCATGATGTAGCTCAACAAGAAACACCTCATGTGGTTATAGGACATGTCTCTGATGTAGTCTTTTTGGTACATCAGGAAAATATAATCAATAAAAAAAATGCAAGGGTCAGAATATATATTTTTTTCATTCTGAAAAAATAAAATATAAAAGTATATATCAAATATGATACGGAAAACATAAAAAATGGAAAGACGAAATAATTACTCTATCCATCTATGCCTCTTTCCACATTTCCATCTTTCCGCGTTTCCATTTTTCTATTTTTCCACATATTATTACCAAACATTTTCTAGTAATGAAAGTGCTCAGTTATGTGCAGGAGCCAGAAGACGATATTTTTCAATAAGATTTTCATCGTTGGTTCTTTTCAACATCAATAATATTCGAGCTCTTTTTTCCAACATAAATGGATCCTGTATTTTATTCATAATATTATCCTCATATAACGCTCTGAGATGTTTTTCATACCATTTATATGTTGTTTCTTCACCACTATATACATTATATACATCACCATAGATTAATCTCGAAAGGATAGTACCAAACTGAGCTCTATCAACGAAATCATTTGGATCAAAGACCTTTTTGGGCGTACTACCATTTGGTTCGAGTCCCATGAGATTGAGCTGACAAGCTGTCTTGGTAAAGAACTTCATCTCGTCAGATATGTTTGCAACATCAGTAAATTGGTCACATCATATTTTATGCGTATCTGGATAAATACCCATAACTTGGATAGTAAACATCGTCATCATTTTAGCCAATTCTTTTCTTCTTATACCATCATCTAGACGAGCTTCTACAATAGGACATTTGTTTGTTATATTGAGACCGTATCCTCGAGAAAATGCATCGGTAATTTCTTGCGTATACAATGAGTCAGATACATCACACGTAGAAGCAGCACCATGTCATGTTTCTACACCACAACACGTGTTATCATAATAACTTAGAGAATCATCTATTCATGCATTATTTGCACAAGCTAAAGTGCTAGGAAGTTTACAGTCGTCAAGATGTGTTCAGCCTCAACCACCACCTCAACCTCAACCACCACCTCAGCCACAAGAACCGACACATCATCACGTGATAGGAGGTACGTATATTTTTTGGAGATAGAGTGTATGTCATGAAAGTACTGCTTTGACATTGGTTCATGAAAGGACAAAATTGGGCAAATCAAAGAAACTGACATATGTTGCAGTTCAGCTAGTGGTTTCAGCTCATTTGTAAATATTCATTCCTTGGCTATTTGCATCACAGTCTACAGTTCATGTATTACCGTTGATAGTAAACGAAGGATTTATTCATCCAGAAATACTAAGCCCTGTTTTATTATATAAAAATGGTGTATTATTTCATGTTTGGATATAGAGAGCACAGCATCAGAGATCTTGGCATGAAGGTCTAGTAGTGAATGTATAATCATTGATAGTATCTATATTACCAGCCATATCGAGAGCATAGACACTGACTTGGATTGTTCAAGAACTAGGGAATGCTATATGATTAGAGATAGATATATAGTAATCGGGTTGATTAGCAGTGCCTTGTACTCATGAGAGATTCAAACTCGTTCATGAAAATATATATGGTCCATAGGTAGTTCAATCTACTCATGAAACTGTGACGGTGATAGATCAAGAATTTACACCAGCCCAGTCATCAGCTATACCCAAGAGGATAGGTGCTGTAGTAGATACAGAAGTACTTCCTGCTGTTGGAGAATCTGATCCTACGATAAGCCAAGGTTGGAAAGGAGTATTGATAGTTCTTGAAAATGATGAAATATTATTATTTCGATCACGGACATTACCCGTGATGGTGATAGGCTTTTCAATACCATAATCGAAGAGTTGAGAAGGATCGATAGTTATAGCATAGTTTTTATCACGGAATTGTCGTGTCTTAAGACTAGGTACTGCAGCAAGAGTTCCTGCAGGAGAAAACATTCATCACGAATAATATCTACCTGTACCATTACCAGATATTCGGATATTGAAGGTTGATAAGTTGACTCCATATTGGTTATTGATACCTCGAGTATTACCAGTCCAAGTACCTACATTAGGAAGGCCACCTGTTCGGACATAAGGAACATTAGAATCACCGATATTTTCTGTAAGCGAGAGTTGTATTCCGCTAAGATATGATTTTTTTGTACCAGTAGTAGGGATAGAGAGTGTAGGTACTGGTGCTGTGGTATCGTTAACACATGGTTGTTGATAGACATAAAAATTTCCTGTAAGATGAGTGTATTGTTGTGTTGGATTGATAATATTTCATCACGCGTAACTCAAAGAAGTTCTAATAGTATCTCCGTTATAAATAATAGCAAATGTTCATGTATACTCGTTGGGATTAAATACAGGAGTAAAGAGAAGTGTCCCATATATTCCATCACCTTTGAATGGAGTTCAACTTTTATAACGATCAATTCAGAGTATAGTGTTATTACTTCCTGTTATCCAAATAGGAGACATAAGGGGATTGGTATAATCAAAAAACGTCAAAGCATTCGCGTTGAAAAGATATGTTTGGAGACTAGCTGCAAGATTTCAAGTATAATACGAAAAATGAATAGGGTCAAATTGCAAACGCAAGAGACCAGCTGTGGCTCACGTGGTATTGGTATCAGTTGTAGCTTTGACAAGAAGTGTTTCAGCACATCATTGTTGATACGGATAGTTTGTGGTAGAAGTTGCATCAAAATAATAATATTGTGCGCCGACAAGAGAAAATGCTCCTCCTATAATCAGTGTGAGAGTCAGTATCAGTGTGTTTTTGGTTGGTTTTTTCCACGGTAGTATTACCATCTGATATGCACAAATAAAAATTATTTAAACAATAGGGTAGCGACTAGTATTATTGCCAAATGAATAGACCATTTCCTACAACGAAAGGATCTTCTTGTAAAAAGTTGGTTCCTATGATACCTATATCTGATGAGTTGATTTCACTATCACCGTTGAGATTTCTTGGGTCCAAAACATCAACTCCTGCTTGAGGGAATGATGGAAGTATTATCGAAATATCATTACCATTTATCGTATAATCATAATCTCCACTAGTAGGTTTGAGGTCTCCAGCTGTTTGATATTTTATACCATTATCTGTTTGGGCATCCAGATTTTGTGCCCCATAAAGATTAGTTCACGTGGTAAAATCTAAGATTAAATTTCATGATAAAGTAACAGTTACTCAGCTCAAATATGAAGCGAGATGTGATTGTCATTTAAATATTGCATAATACGTACCTGGAGGAAGATTGTTTACTGCAACACTTCCCGTTCCCATAGCATCGAGGTTGAATGGTAAACTACTTGCTACGAAGTTTCTATTCATATCATAAAACTTCAAGACTCATATATTGGCATTATTTGTATCTTGATACACACGGTTGGAAGGGAATGCCTTCACAACAAAATTAAATAAGTGAGAAGATTGGAGATAGAGTGTATGTCATGAAAGTACTGCTTTGATAGTATTATATCATGAGAGTACAAAATTAGGTAAATCAAAGAAACTGATATATGTTGCAGTTCAGCTACTATCTTCGGTGCCCTTATAGATATTCATGCCTTGATTGGTCGTGTTACAATTTACTGTTCCTGTATTACCGTTGATAGTAAATGAAGGATTTAATCATCAAGAAACATAGAGCGTTGATGGAGTATAGAGGAAAGGAGTATTCATACCAGTTTGTACATATATATCACCACAACATCAAAGATCTTGGCATGAAGGTTTAGTAGAGAATGTATAATCATCGATATTGTCTGTATTACCAGCCATATCGAGAGCATAGACACTGACTTGGATTGTTCAAGAACTAGGGAAAGCAATATGGTTGGAAATAGATATAGCATAATCAGGTTGAAGCGCAGATCCTGCGAGTCAAGAAAGATTGAGAGATGTTCCAGTAAATGTATATGGTCCATAAACAGTTCCATTGATACCAGAAAGTGTTATCACAATAGATCAAGAATTTACACCAGCCCAGTCATCAGCGATACTTAAATGGATGGGAGCTGAGGTAACAATAGCCGAAGCATTTGCAGCAGGAGAATCTGATCCTACGATAAGCCAAGGTTGGAAAGGAGTATTGATAGTTCTTGAAAATGATGAAATATTATTATTTCGATCACGGACATTACCCGTGATGGTGATAGGCTTTTCAATACCATAATCGAAGAGTTGAGAAGGATCGATAGTTATAGCATAGTTTTTATCACGGAATTGTCGTGTCTTAAGACTAGGTACTGCAGCAAGAGTTCCTGCAGGAGAAAACATTCATCACGAATAATATCTACCTGTACCATTACCAGATATTCGGATATTGAAGGTTGATAAGTTGACTCCATATTGGTTATTGATACCTCGAGTATTACCAGTCCAAGTACCTACATTAGGAAGGCCACCTGTTCGGACATAAGGAACATTAGAATCACCGATATTTTCTGTAAGCGAGAGTTGTATTCCGCTAAGATATGATTTTTTTGTACCAGTAGTAGGGATAGAGAGTGTAGGTACTGGTGCTGTGGTATCGTTAACACATGGTTGTTGATAGACATAAAAATTTCCTGTAAGATGAGTGTATTGTTGTGTTGGATTGATAATATTTCATCACGCGTAACTCAAAGAAGTTCTAATAGTATCTCCGTTATAAATAATAGCAAATGTTCATGTATACTCGTTGGGATTAAATACAGGAGTAAAGAGAAGTGTCCCATATATTCCATCACCTTTGAATGGAGTTCAACTTTTATAACGATCAATTCAGAGTATAGTGTTATTACTTCCTGTTATCCAAATAGGAGACATAAGGGGATTGGTATAATCAAAAAACGTCAAAGCATTCGCGTTGAAAAGATATGTTTGGAGACTAGCTGCAAGATTTCAAGTATAATACGAAAAATGAATAGGGTCAAATTGCAAACGCAAGAGACCAGCTGTGGCTCACGTGGTATTGGTATCAGTTGTAGCTTTGACAAGAAGTGTTTCAGCACATCATTGTTGATACGGATAGTTTGTGGTAGAAGTTGCATCAAAATAATAATATTGTGCGCCGACAAGAGAAAATGCTCCTCCTATAATCAGCCCAATGAGTATTATGATGTTGCTTTGATAAAATGGTGTCTTCATTTTTTTATATAGAGATATAAAATCACTAAGATGATAAGTAATCACATAAATATCCAGAGATTTCTCCAATTTATTATTTTATTCATCAATTCTTTCTGCTGTATTTGTTTCATAGTGCTAGCAAGTCATTCTGATGGTGACATATGTGAAAATCATCAGACAATATTATACCCACTAGGATATGCACAAGATCATGTATCAACAAAATGATAATATCCACTTCAGACATGTTGTAATACATCTATTCATCATAAGATACTCAGATTACTGTCATATGTTTTTCCCTCTCAGTCAAAAAACAACGTAATGATTCAATCGGTGTCAGTAGGATTCTTTTGTCTCAGAAAAAGTGTCCCTATACTTCAACTTCCTGTAATTGTTTTTTTGGGATCATCAATAAATCATACAATATGAATAGCATCATTCTTTATTTTAGGAGGAAAAAAATTAGGAAATAATTTTTTGGAAGGAACGAAATCTACATATGCAAGAGATGTTTCGATAACCACATCAGTCGCTGCTACTGGCTTACCATCAGTATTGATAACCACATCAGTCGCTATCAAACATCATTTTTGGATATCTCAATGATCAGGAGCGAAACTGATTTCAGTTGCGGCAGCTGTACTCATCATCATCGCAAGTACTGCTAGTAATATAATTTTTTTCATCGTAGTAGGTATTAATGATAAAAATATTATTGAACAATAATTACTCCATTACTTATAGTAAAATCTAATCCATCCATTCCCGTGATATAGATAGTATCTCATGTATATACAGTACCATTTATTTGTGTCCCCGTGGTGTCATAGATTCAAATATTTCAGGTCAGAATAGTTCACGTATAAGGCACTCAACACATAAGGATATCATTATTGATTCCTGTGAAATAAGGATAAGGTGAATTGATATTTGTTCAGGTGACCACGATAAGTGATCAGGTAAATGAAAAAACTCAGAAATTAGTTCATCATAAAATAGTAGTTTGAAATATACTGGAACATCACCAATCTGCACAGTTCATGGAAGTAGTAAATGATCAATTATACGTTCAAATATTTCCTGCTAAATCATAGACAGTTCACGTAATATGAAGGAGAGAATTTGAGGTGAATGTTCGTTTGGGAACAAAAGAAACTTGGTAAGATCAAGAATTTCCTGTACCTGGTGCTCCGCTTATCAAGGTGATAGTTAGATCACTACCTGAATATGTATATCCTGTATAAAATTTTGTTCACGAACTGTATTGTGGAATAGTAATTTTGATGCTTCATGTATCTACTCCTGCTCGATCATCACTAAATTGGAAAACTATCGGAGATATAGTTGGAGAAATATTAGCACCTCCTGCTGGTGATATTCTACTTATAGTAGGTGCTTGTGGAGCATTAAAAGAAAATGATGGTGTTCATGTATGGGTTTGTGAATTTTCATTGGGATTATCAGTGACAGAAATGTTTACATTGACCTGTTTTTCGATTTCATACGGAGCTGGAGAAGGAAAACTTACCAAATATCATCTTATTTTACTATCTCGAGTATATTGGTTAATACTACTATTTCCTGTTCGATTAGTAATGTTTAAATTACTAGGCGTAAGTGTGTATGGCCAAGATCATGATACACAAGTTGGGCAACTGAGGGTGACACTAATAGTTCCACTGTTTACTCATTCTTGATTATCTACTGAGGTTGGAGCTTTCTGATAATTGGAAAGTGTAGTGTTTAAACCAGAATATCGATAATGACTTCTATCGTTGGTATCCATGGGTAATGTACCTGGTACCAATCATGCTCAAACCCAATCGTAGAGGACAAAAGAGATAGTGTAATTGCTAGGAACTTTTGTTGCTCAGTTAATTGGTGTATTTCATACCATAACAGGAGGATTATTGTCTACAACACAAGGTAATGGTACAAACGTATATGTTCCATTGGTTATTCCTGTAAGAATATCTTTTGAACTGATAAATCATCAGATAACCGCTCCATCATCTGTACTTTCAGGATTAAATACAATACCTGATCAATTTTTGTCAGTGAGGAGAAGATTGGTAGAAATGAGATTTGTAAGTGTTCTAAATCTAAACGTAAGTATTGGTGCAATTGCCGTAGAACTTTGTCATGCTGGCGTATTTCCATATGCCTTATATAAAGATCAACTATTGGAATATCATAAATAACTGGTAAACGGACTATTGATACTTATATGCGTGAGTTCAACATTTCCACTGTCAAATTTTATGGTACTTTGAAAACTATTATATGCTATACCACCAGGGTTCAGTACCATATTAAATACATAATAACAATACAATTTCCCCGTGAGTGTTGATGGAGAAATATTAAAGCTTGGGTTAGCAGCAAATGTTTTCATACCGAAAATACTGAGTACACTCAGTATGGAAAAAATAAAAATTTTTGCTGAAAATTTGATTGATTTCATGGGTCTATTGCCAAGTAAATAAAACTCATCATATGAAAGGATCTTCTTTCAAAAAGTTGGTTCATATGATACCTATATCTGATGAATTGATTTCTGTGTCACCATTGAGATTTCTTGGTTCCAAGGAATCAACTCATGCTTGAGGGAATGTGGTAATTATTATCGAAATATCGTTACCATTGATTATATTGTCATAATTACCTACAGCAGGTTTGAGATCTCATGCACTTTGATATTTCATTCAATCATTCACACTATCATTCAAATTTTGTGCATTATAGAGGTTAGTTCAGGTGGTAAAATCAAAGAAGTATCATCACATGCCATTTATTACTACGCCACTCAAATACGAAGCGAGATGTGATTGTCATTTAAAAAACACATAATACGTCCCTGCGGGTATATTAACAAGTCACGCTCCTGTACCAGCACTATTGAGATCAAACATATTACTGGAGGAAACAAATTGTTTATTGGTGGTATAGAATTTTATAACTCATCTATTTGCATTGTTAGTCGCTTGATAGACACGGTTGGAAGGAAATGCTTTGACGGTTACCATGACAGCATTTGGATGTACGAGTGCATCGATAAATCATCATCTACGAGGTAACGTGTTCATATCAGTAGATCCATCTACGGTAGAGGGAAAAAACATAACACATCAATGATAGAGTCCACTATATGTTGCTGGAAATTTTACCGATAATGTATAGGTTCCACTTCCTCCTGCAGGTAATGTAAATAATGAAGTAGATCCTGTTATATATTGTCAAAAATTTCCTGTTTCGTTAGTGCTGAGACAGGCCTTTTGGGCTAGTGCATCATTGGTTACTCCTGCATCCACAAATCATAATTTATAGGTCTTAGCAATACTCTCCTTATTATAAATGACGACAGAAAATCCTGTTGTATCTCATCAAGTCATCTCAAGACTCAAAGTAGTTACTTGGGTAGTTCCTGATAAAAATTTAAAATCTGAGAAACCAACCATGGTAAAATCTGAATACAAAAAGGCTAGGGAAAGAAAGAATATTCCCAGACATCAGAGGAGTATATTGCGTAAAGTACTTCGTGACGAATACATTCGTTGTTGTTCGATCAAATAAATACACATGTAATTATATGTACAACGATGGTATTTGTCATTTTTCAGCAAAAAATAGTATACTTTCGTCAACCATTTATAAAAAAAATAGATATAATATAAAAAACTCCCCATGAGGAGGAGTCTTTATATAATTCTATATCTAGAAAAAATTATTACATTCTGAATAATAAAAATATATTTTATTTCATTCTTTTTTGAAAATATCCTACCAATCACGTCACGATAAATCATCCTACAAAGCCATCAATAAATCCTCGTAAGATTCAGAAAAATGCTCAGAGTAAAGTGGCGTGATACCCGATATCAAAAGTACTCATAAAGCTGACAAAAATTCTACCATATCCAAATCTTCGAGCAGTTATTGCAAAAATAAACAACACGATTCCAAAATAAATCCCAAGAGCTAATCCTACAGCGATAGGTGTTTTGATGTGTGCTTTCATATGAGAACTGATAAAGGATAAAAGACTATACCATCACTATAGAAAAATACTAAATGATTACAAAACATATTTATCATTGAAAGTATTCATATATTATATAGTATTTAACAAAGTATTTTTTTATATTCCTTATATGCTGTTTATGAAAAACATCACCAAAAAAACTCCAGTGGTCAAAAAATCATTGGCAAAAAAACCATTGGCAAAAAGGGTATTAGTAAAAAAAACAGTTGCTGCGCCTCAAAAAAAATTTTCATGGCTTTGAGCGTTGGCAATAGGAAATGTTGTTGGATTTATCGTAGTTCTCATGGTAAATTATTTAGCAGTAAGTATACCACTTGGTGGCATGACTACAGGACAATTATCTGATCTTTATCCAAATTTATTTGTTCCAGCCGCACTTACTTTTTCTATCTGGGGAATCATTTATCTATTACTTCTAGGATTTATAGTTTGGCAATTAGTAGATTTCTACAAAAAACAAAGTATAGGAATCACCAAAAAAATATGAATCTGGTTTCTTCTTTCATGTGTAGCTAACATTTGACGGATGTTTGCATGGCAATATCAATACGTTCTACTTTCTGTGTTTATCATCATATTCTTCTTGATAACATTGATCGTGGTAGGAAATAGAATTCAATTGGGAAAAAAGTTGGGAAGTCTGGGAGATAAATATTTGGTACAAGTACCATTTAGTATCTATCTCTGACGACTTTCTGTCGCGACTATAGCAAATATCACCGCAGTACTTGTACATTTCAAATGGAACATGTTTGGTCAGACACCTGTATTCTGGACTATCCTTGTGATGATAGTAGCTACGTTATTATGATTATTGAGTCTCAAAAAAACGTACAACATCATGTATGCATTGGTTATAATACGAGCATTCATCGGTATTATTATCAAGAGATTATGAGTTACATCAGATTTTCCTATCGTTTATACAAGCATCATACGGACGGCAGGTATCTGTATAACGGTCCTTGCTGCTGGGATCTGAGCAAAGTTTAAACAGCGAAAAAATAATTAAAAATATAAATATTGAAATGTTTAGAAATGATAAATTACATTTTTTATTTGGTCAGTAGTACATGAAAAAATCTCCCACAAGCAGTCGATATGCAAACCTAAAAAAACCATCATGGGCACCACCTGCATGGGTATTTTGACCAGCTCGGACATTTCTGTATATTCTAATTGTTATTTCTTTTGGAAAAGTTTTTCTTCTGACGGTAAACCAAGAGATTGAATTCATGATTGCATTACCTTTTCTTCTCAATCTACTATTCAATTTCACGTTTTCATTTTTTCAATTTAAACTCAAAAACAATATTCTAGCAACGATTGATATCCTCCTTATTCTCATAACGATTGGTCGATCTATTTGAAGTATCTATCCCTATGAACATCGGATAAGCTATATGCAGATACCATACCTCCTTCGAGTAGGATTTGCAACGGTATTACAGATTACCATTACCATAATGAATAGAAAAAAATAATAAAAATATATTTTCATTGTAAAAAGAAACCATAGCACTATCGCTGTGGTTTTTTTTGTAATCATTGATTAAGGTTTATTTAATGCTGATGGATATAGTATCACTGAAATATGTTTATATACTAACCACAAAGCAAATGAGAAGGAGAACTATAATTCATAGTTTAGGAGGCATACTCGTGACTATAATGTCTATGGGGATGGTAGTTGTTAACTCATCAGTCGTACATGCGAAAACATTTGCTTCTGCTCAATCTTTGCCTAGTACCGATCAAACAACAGCCTTGGATGATTATCAAGATGAAGTAATTGAGAATGATAGTGAAACACCACCTGTTCAAATATTTTTTATCAATCAGTGAAATGATAGAGAATGATAAAAAATACAAGGATATCAAAAGAGAAAAGAGACGTTTTTATGATTGGATTATGTTTGTCACTATAAAAGGAATAGCATCATGGATGTAATCTACAATAGTCATCACATATTCATCGATATCAATATAGGGTCAATTGATTTGCATATATTCTGCATCATCTAGTACATCTTCAGTTTTGTTATATGCAATCTCATTAAATAATACCGCTTCAAATCAAAGTTTATTCACGCTTTGTCTGTGATGTTCAGCCATGCAAATTATGATGTCTTGGTCAGCTAGAATGTCTTGGGTAATTTTTCTTTGTACATGATGAGAAGAATCGCATCCATAAAAAGCGAGTCTTTCCACTGTCATAGAAAATGGTTTGTCTAGCTGAGCTATAGTTCATGCTGAACCAATAGAAATACTTGGTATATTCTTGTTTCCGATATATTTTTTGGTGAGATATTCTGCAGACATACTACGGAAGATATTTCAGGTACAGACATAAAGGATGCGCATAAGACAAATAGGAAATATAAAATGATTATAAAAAAACATAAACAGAATAATACGTACATATTCTCTATCAATAATCAAAAGATATATTTTTAGAATCAACAAAAATATTGTCAAAAAAAATCAGAAAAAGCATAGAGTAATTGTTATAGTTTTTTTGTTCTGGGTATTGTAATGTTGACTTATTATATGATTATATTATATGTTAGTTATATGTTTTTTATTTCTTCATTGTATGTATATGAAAAAAATATTAGTGATCATATCCATGGTAGCAGTGTGTGGTATGATGTTAGGCTGTGCAAACAGTTGACCAAAAAAAAATAATGGATCACAAAGACAAGTAGTGCTAGTTTCAGGTTATCCTGATTGGAAGCCAATCATGTATAAGAGTGGGCAAAATATTGTCGGTATCAGTGTGGATGTAACCAAGTCAGTATTCAAAGATATTGGTTTTGATGTGAACGCTAAATACATGGGTACTTGGAATATCGTTCGGGAAAAAGCAAAACAATGAGCGATAGATGGTATAGTCGCCCTCTATAAAACAAAAGAACGTGAACAATATCTAGAATATTCCATAGCATATGCACAAGATCCTATTGTCTTGTTTTTTAGTGGAGGAAAATCATTCGCTTATACAGGCAAACAAAATTTATTAGGCAAAAAAGGTGTCGCAATCGTAGGAGATAGTTATGGACAGACAATAGATGATTATATAGTGAGTGCTAAATTGGATATGACAAGAGTAGCTAAACCTGAAGCAGCATTTGCCATGATAAAAAACGGTAAAGCAGATTATTTTATTTATTCCCTCTATGCAGGGAAAAAGGTTATCGAACAAAAGTTACTCAAGGGAATTCAAGAATCTTCCATCGTATCTAGCCAACCTTTCTATATCGGAATTTCAAAAAAATCACCCTATGTAAAATATATGAAAGAGATAAATATTGCATTAAAAAAGCTTATCAAATCAAATAAGATACCTCAAGGATAAAATATTTTCAAAAAAAAATACAGTAAAAAAAATAGGAACGATAGAGTCCCTATTTTTTTGAATATGTAGATAATTTTTTTCTCTCGGAACTTAAGGGAACTAGTTACAATACGATAATAGTGCTCTTAAGAAGGATTAAGAACTGTATATTAAAAATATAATTAAGTTATTTTAGAATGGCATATTCAAAGTAAGTGTACCTGTATAGAGACCGACAGCTTGAGAGGCAGGGATATGGACAGCTAGATTTACGGTATCAGATTTTACTGTACAGATATCTCAATGACCACTAGACTTCCAAAGAATGGTCCCAGGATTAGTTCCAATACTGATCCAAGAAGTATCATTAGTACCAGTTGTACAAGCACCATCACTAACATAGTTAGGTGAAGCTATAAGAGAGATATTATTTTTAGAAATAGATTGAGCACCATTAGAAAGATCGGTAGTAGCTTGCATAGTCATAGTCCAATCAGAGAGTCATTCGGTATCTATACAAGAGAAAGAAGAAGAAAAGTTGGAACCAGTCATATCATAGGCAGTATATTGAGACTGATGAGAACCGATATAGAGAGAAGTACCATAGGAACAAGATCAAGAAGTGGTAGTAATTTGTAATCGAAGATTTCATGTGCTACTACCATGAGAACCTCATGCTCATGGAGCAATATAGTTGATACTATCATTAGTAGTAATATCACTAATTCCATCACCATCAGCATCAAACTGAGCATAGACGATTTTAGTTCCATACGAGCCA
>Ga0194052_1000034_pt1 | contig 100887 bp, 97 predicted proteins | sample SepL226m_MetaG_FD_160117 | JGI IMG/M metagenome (GOLD analysis project Ga0194052, IMG submission 160117) | Anoxic zone freshwater microbial communities from boreal shield lake in IISD Experimental Lakes Area, Ontario, Canada - Sep2016-L227-6m | ecosystem: Environmental > Aquatic > Freshwater >...
GGCGAAGGTAGCTTGGGTATCGATATTTTTTTCTAATTCTTTCAGTGTATCCAAAATATTTTTCAACTGATGTTTTTGATCATTTATTTTTTCTCCAATATATTTTTTTTGAGTTTCAATCTTTTCTGCTTCGTTTTTTCTTATTAATTCTTCATTTTTTATCTGTAGTTGTATGTTTTTTATTTCTTCGTTGTTCTTTTTACCTTCATTGATAATTTTTTGTATCAAGAAATAACTGTTTAATACTGTTATATCTAATTCTTTCTTGATATCTGATTCTTGCTTTTGTTGTGTAATGAAATTCCATATTTCTTTTTTTGGAAGTTGTTTTTCACTACTGTTTTGTTGAAAAATTATTTCTGATTTCTGATTTTTTAGTAATTCTATCTTCCTTTCATCGATATTTTCTATTTTTTTCTGTAAGGCTGAAATGTTTGTAGAAAGATCTTTTTCTATTGTTTGTTGATCTTTTAATTTCTTTTGTTCCTGTACTATATCTTTTTGAATTGTTTCTCATTGGTGGATTAGTTTTTGTTCTTGTGATTTTTTGTGTTCAATGTGGTTTTGAAGATTTTGTTCTCGATCAGCGGGAAAATCTTTGAGTGAAAAATCAGTAATTTGTATTTTTTCTTCTATCATTTTCCGGTCATCAAAAAACTGTTGTTCTGTTTCTGTATCGATGGCGTTATTCAATAGTTCTTTTGTCGCCGTGAACGTGGAAAGATAGTTCTGGATGTTGTTTTTTAGCTTCTCATCATATTTGGAAATATCCGTTGTTGCTTTGATTTTGTATCGGATTTCTCTCTTTTTGTCTGCCAAAACTTCTTTGGCTTCATCGATTCCCATCAGATTAAATACGTTTTTCAATATCGTCAGTCTATCGAGTGGAGTAAGTTCAAAAATATTGTCAGAGTCCTGCATGAGAAAAATAGTATTCATAATTACTTCTCTCGGTGGCAAAAATGTCTGGAGATTTTGTTGGAGGTCGGTTTCGTTTTTGAAACTGATTTCATCTCGTTTGAGTCCAGGATGTTTTCTGAGAAGATCTTCTACGTCAATATTGTTTTCTATAGGAGAGTGTTTGGTGAAATCAGGTAAATTCCCTTCCAATATATATACTTTAGATTCGCAAGAATCTTTGGATTTCCCTTTCTTCATCATTCTTGTAATGAGATAGGTTGTCTGGTTTACTTCGCAGATGATTTTGATAAATCCATCTTTGGATTTGGTATTTAAAATATTTCTGGAACTGTATTTGTAGAGTCCATATATAGGTCCATCAAAAAATAAAAAACTCTTTCCTGACCCAATCGGTGCTTTGATGAGCATCTTTCCCATATTGAAAAAAACACTCAAGAGTTTGTCCTGAAATGGTCAAATATTTTTGTAGGATATGGCTATTAAATTGAGCACTTTCGATATATCATATAAAATGTGTGTAGTAAGAGCATACGGTAATTTTGAGTGTTTTCAAGAAAAAATCCTGTATAATTTATTTTAAATGTCAATCTTTTTTGTTTGCGTAGTAGTGTTTTTTTGGTGTTCTAGATGTTTACGAGTATACTAGTAGTATATTTACTATTATAAATCCCTATGTACTGAATACATGAACATTATATAGATCAACCTAAAAAACATTCCTTTCTAAAAGAGATTAGAACTTTTTCGCTTTTTTTTGGTGCTGTTTTTGTCATCATTCTTGTTTTTACTAATTTTAATTTATTTGCATATAATTTTATCGGATTGTTTGAAAATGAAATTCATGCAGTTGCGCCTATTAGTACTTCTATCGTTTCTGAAGATAATACCATATCTTCTGTTGTAGATACAACCCAGAAAAATGATGTAGAGATTCAGTGATTACTCAAAAACTATCAACAGACTGCAGATGTAAATACCCTTGCCCCTTCTACGGAAGAGACGCTCCAATCTCATCTTATGGACTATAATTTTTCATTTAATACCACGCCACCAGTCAATAGAATTATTATTCCTTCTTTGGGTCTTGATGTGCCTATTGTCGTTGATGAAAGTATGGCGCCTGTAGATTTTGCTAAGGCTGATTTCGACAAGGAACTTATGGAATGAATCGTAAAATATCCTACAACGCCTGCTCCAGGAGAGGAAGGAAATACGTTGTTTTTTGGTCATACGAGTTATGTAGTTTGGAAAACTAATCCTTTTGGTACTATTTTTAAAGATCTTCCTAAACTCAAAGATAGTACGTTGATCCAAGTATTACGAAAATGAAATCTATATGAATATAAAGTTGTTGATCTTTTTATCGTTCCTCCGAAACAAGTCGCTGCCCAATATATGACCTATCAAAACGCTGGTGGTAGCTATATCACTTTGATGTGATGTTATCCTCTTGGTACGGATAATAAAAGGATTATGGTGGTTGCTAAACTCATTAAATAATTATTTAAAAAAATCCCAGAAATACCTGGGATTGTCTTGTTATTTATAGATACTATGTTTTTTGTTCGGTTGTTACATCCATCTCAAAATACCCATTTCTCTTGTTTTGACCAACATCACAGCAAATTGCTGATTGTTGCTAAATAAAAGTCTTTGAATGTTTTTTTTAATCTCTGGATGTATAGACCCTTCATCAACCTCTATGATAAGAAGTTGTGAATTTTTAGCTGCATATTGTAGAAGGTTTTTTTCAAAATTGTTTAAATCTCTAGCATAGATAATTTCGTATTGAATTCCCTCATGCGTGAGATTTTTTGTAATATTATAGAGCACCGTGCTTGCTATACTATCTTTTTCTGCTTGTCCAGTACTTTTTACAAAGACATGGACTTTTGTTCCAAATTTTTGGTGGATTTGTTTTACCCACTTCATTTTTTGAATTTTATTTTCGCTATCTACAGCGATGGTCATCTCTTGAAAATGACTGAACTTTACTTGAGGTGGAATAAGAATCACTGGTATATCACTATGAGAAGCTATGCTCCACATAGTTTTGCCAAATAGTTTTTTGAAAAAAGATTTGTCTTTTTCACCAGTTCCCATCAAGATAAATGCAGCTTTTTCTGTCCTTGCAATATCATTTATAGATTGAGCCCAAGAAGTTTCTTGTCTATTATATGAAATATTGATGTCATACATATACGATTTACCGTTATGTATTGATACCATGTCTTTTTTGGTGGTATCTACCATTTTGATGAAATTTTTGTACTCATTCTTATCGATTTTGCCTAGAAAATAAAAAACCAGATCTCTGGCTGTTATTTTTGCTAGATTGAGTGCATAATCGACGGTGTTTTGTTTTTGTTCGCTTGTTCTGTATTCTACATCGATAATGGTGAATACTTTTTTTCTTTTGTTTTTAGTCTCTTTGAGCATACTTTTTATTTATTTTTTTATTTTTTGTGAGCACACTCTATATATATTTTTCAATAAAAAGCAAGCTTTTTTGCTGTTTGCTTTGTTTTTTCTATGTTATATTTTGGTATAATAAAAAAATACCGGAATACCCGGGAGTTACTTTATTTTTTATAGAATAGTCCACCTAAGATCATTATTAGTCCAGCTATACCTGCGATAGTAATCATTGTTGTTGGTTCTGATAAACAATATTTTACTATACCTGCAAATCCAGCAATACCAATAAGTGTTTTTGTAAATTGTAAATTTAATTTTCCGGTGACTACAAGAATTACTGCTAAACAACCTCCTACAATTTGTAGTGAGCTTCAGAATGCTGTTAAAAAATTTATTTATTTTATTTTTATATTATATATATTTAATATTTAAAGTCAGTATATATTTTTTATGAGTATGTTTTGGTAGATTCCACAAAAGAACATTGCAATTTCCTAGGAAAACTATATATATTGCTCATTCAAAATGTGCTTTTAAAGCAAGGCTTTGTAAAAAGGCTTTTTTTAGTTTTTAGTATACCTATGAAAATCAGAAATATCGCTATCATTGCCCATGTAGATCATGGAAAGACCAGCTTGGTCGATCAATTGTTGACCCAGTCTGGCACGATGAAAATGGCAGAAGATCAGAATCTTATTATGGATAGTAATGATCAAGAAAGAGAAAGAGGGATTACCATATATTCCAAAAACACTTCTGTCAATTATAAAGGAGATGTTATCAATATCATTGATACTCCAGGACATGCTGATTTTGGAAGTGAAGTAGAGAGAGTATTGAAAATGGTTGATAGTGTATTGCTTCTTGTCGATGCCTATGAATGACCGATGCCACAAACTAAATTTGTCCTCAAAAAATCTTTGGAACTTGGTCTCAATCCAATTGTCGTCATCAATAAAATCGATAAAGAGACCGCTAGACCTGTCTGGGTAATCAATCAGTTATTTGATTTGTTTTTTGCACTTGGAGCGACTGATGAACAAGCGGATTTTCCTATTATTTACTGTAGTGCGAAATGATGATATGCATTTGATGATATGAAAGATTTTGAAGAAGCTAAAGAACATGGTAACATATTCCCTATATTTGATCTGATAGAAAATGCGGTACAACCAGCGCCAGATTATTCTGATAAACCATTTCGTATGCAGGTTGCTAATCTGGGTTATGATGACTTTATCGGTAGATTGGGTATTGGAAGAGTATATGAATGAACCGTTTCTCAAGGACAAGAAGTGGTTATTTTCGATAATGATTGAATCAAAAGAAGAGGAAAAATAACAAAAATATTTACAACCCTCTGAATTTCTAGAGTAGAAACTAAACAGGCGCTTTGTGGTGATATTGTTACTATCGCTGGTATTCCCAATATTTATGTCGGAGAAACTATAGGTGTAGAATGATGTGAACCATTTTCTCCAATCCATGTGGATGCACCTACGTTGACCATGGATTTCCTTGTAAATGATTCTCCATTTGCTGGTAAAGAAGGAAAATTGGTTACCTCAAAAAATATCCAAGAAAGACTTGCCAAAGAATTACAAACTAATGTAGGACTAGAAATAGATTTTGAAAAATGAGGAAATAGATTTGCTGTATCTGGTAGAGGAGAGCTTCACTTATCTGTTCTTATAGAAACTATGAGAAGAGAGGGTTTTGAACTTCAAGTATCATCACCACAAGTAATTTTCAAACAAGAAAATGGACATAAAATGGAGCCGATAGAACATGTTGTCATCAATGTTGATGAAAAATTGTGAGGAACCGTCATAGATATGATTGCCAAAAAAAAATGACAGATGATGAATATGTTTACCGTAAATGGAATCTCTACTTTGGAATTTGAAGTACCAACAAGAGGATTGCTCTGATTTAGATGACAGTTTGTCTTGGTTACTAAGGGAGAGGGGATTATGTACAGTTCATTTTCTCATTATGGACCATATAAATGAGATATTCCTAAAAGGACTACATGATCTATGATTAGTATTGAAAATGGAAAATGTATGAAATATAGTATCTGGAAGTTACAAGAAAGAGGAAAAATATTTATCCTTCCTCAGGCTGCTATGTATGAAGGTATGATTGTAGGAGAGAGTGCAAAACCTGGAGATATGACAGTCAATCTTACCAAAAACAAACAACAAACAAATGTCAGAGAAAGTGGAAATGATGAATCTATGCGATTGGAACCTATTATTCCTTTGACACTTGAAGATTCATTGGCATATATCAGTACTGATGAATATGTAGAAATTACGCCTAAAAATATTAGACTAAGAAAAGTATTTCTTACTGATTCCGATAGAAAGAAACATGGGGTAAAAAAATAAGACTTCTTTATTTTCCTATAAAAAAATCCTGGCATTGTTTGCTAGGATTTTTTGTATGTACTCTTATATATTTTAAAATCTTTTTGTGTAGATATGGCAATATGGTACTGTATTTTTTTTATCATAATATTCTTGATGATATTCTTCAGCTTTCCAGAAGCGTGTTGCTTCTTTTAGTTCTGTTACGACTTTATATCACTTTTCTTTTAATATTACTATCAGTTTTTCTGTAATATCTTTCTGTTTTGGTGTAGTATAAAATATAATAGAACGGTATTGATTACCAATATCTGGTCCTTGACCATCAACCTGTGTGGGATCGTGAATCTCAAAAAAAATTTTTGCTATTGTTTTGAAAGAAATTTTTTCTGTATCAAAGATAATTTCTACTACTTCTACTTGTCCTGTATTATGATAAGATACTTCTTCATAGCTTGGATTATCGCTATTTCATCACATATATCCTACTTTTGTTTCTACAATACCAGTTAGTTTTTGAAAATGATATTCTATTCACCAAAAACATCCACCCGCAAAATAAGCTTTTTCAATATTATTTTTCATCTTTTGGTATAAAAATTAAAGATAATGAATTAACGCAATGACGGATGTTTTTTGCTGTTAATCTTTCTCCCTCAAATACATGTCCGAGATGTGCACCACAATTATTGCATACTATTTCTGTTCTTATACCATCTTTGTCTAGAACCCTTTTTATTGCTCATGGTATTTCATCATCGAAACTTGGCCATCAACATCCAGAATCAAATTTATCATATGATGTATACAATAATGTACCACATCTTTTACAAGCAAATTTTCCATTTTCATTGAATTTATCATATGTACCAGAAAAGGGCGCTTCGGTTCCTTTACGGATTATAATGTTCTCTTCTTCAGGGGTCAGTGTAGTATATATTTGATTCATAATTTTTATTTGTAATAAAATAGAATTTATTGTTTGTGGAATTTTTAGAATATATCTATGTCGATGATTTTGTATCGAAAAGAAAGTATAATATATCCTATATATAATCCGATAAATCCTATTACAAAAGTCAGAGCTGATAAGAGTGGAGATAGTAAAACAAATATCAAAAAAACTACTAAGGCAATACTATCTATAATAAGATTATTGTGTAATTCTTTTTCCATTGTTTTTATTTTTTCTTTTTTTGTTGTGTGTCGTTTTCCTACATAACGTCGGACAATAGTTCGTACTATATCTAATGTTAGAAGTACTATGAGAAATCGTCCTGTTGTAATATACTCTGCTGAACGTGCACTGAGTACGATATATTCAATAAGTACTAATTGAATGATTCCTATTATTAGATCTAATCCAGAATCGGTTACTTCTTCATCAAAAGCATCATCAGCAGCCTTAAAAGAGATTCGCCGATGTACTAAAACAATTATACTAAAAAGATAAAAAATAAAGTGTAGAGGATTTTTAATATCTAAAAATGAATCTATGCTAAAGTATAGTATAAGTCCAAATAGGGTATCAAATAGTATACTAGAAAATTCTATCTGTTGTCCTCTTTTTATTCTCATGCATTTGAAAAAGAATATAAAATATGGTCGTTTTTTTGAATCTATTACCAAATTCTATTCTCTTGTTGTTATAGCTTAATATGCTTTTGCAAACAAAACTCTTTTTGTACTTGGCTTACCTGTATAGATACAAACTCCCGCTTCGTCTACTTGATCAAATGGTAAACATCTCACGGTTGCAGCAGTTTCTTCTTTTATCTTATCTGCGGTTTCTACGGTACCATCTCGATGTGCCATAACAAATCCTTGCTGGATTTTTTCTTTGAAGTCTTCATAGGTATCTACGGTGTAGGTGTGTTCTTCTCTAAATGCAGTATTTTTTTTCAATAAATTGTTTTGTGCTTTGTACAGATACTGATCTATATGAAGATCTACATCTTCTATCCTGACACTTTCTTTTTCTCCTGATTCTCTCTTGAACACTTCTACCATACCGTTTGCAATATCTCTTCCTCCGACGGTGATTCTGATAGGTACACCTTTGAGTTCGTATTCGTTAAATTTCCATCCTGGAGATTTATTATTATCTGCATCTGTCTTTCGTCTGAGTGAAATACTTTCTTTAAAATATTTGGAATGGAAATCGAGTTTAGTGGTCTCGAATCTTTCGATAAGTGGTTGAATATAGTCTTTAATCTGAGAAAGTTCTTCTGGTGTTTTAAAAATAGGGACGATAACAACGTGAAGTGGTGCTAGTGCTGGTGGTAAAATAAGTCCTGTATCGTCGGAGTGTGCCATTATAAGTCCTCAAATAAGTCTTGTAGAAACTCATCGTGATGTTGCGTACACATATTCTAGTTCATTTTTTTCGTTGGTAAATTTTACATCAAACGCTTTAGCAAAATTTTGTCCAAGGTTGTGGCTGGTTCCTGCTTGTAATGCTTTTCCGTCTTGCATCATAGGTTCGAATGTGTAGGTTGCTACTGCACCAGCGAATTTATCGTGTTCTGGTTTGGTACCAAGTCTAGGTGAAATAGCCATAAAGTTCATACAAAAATCATTGTAGACGTCGAGCATTTTCCTTGCTTCTGCGTCAGCTTCTTCAGCACTTGCGTGAGCAGTGTGTCCTTCTTGTCGTAAAAATTCTGCGCTTCTCAAAAATAATCTTGTCCTCATCTCTCGTCTTACTACATTGGCTCGTTGATTGATGAGCAATGGTAAATCACGATAGGAATGAATCCAGTCTTTATAACTATTCCAAATAATTGTTTCCGATGTCGGTCTCACGATAAGTTCTTCTTCGAGTTTTGCGTCTGGATCTACGATAATTCCCTTACCATTTGGATCGTTCATGAGTCTATAGTGGGTCACGATAGCACATTCTTTTGCAAAATGTTCTACATGAGATGCTTCTTTATTTAAAAAAGATTTCGGAATGAATATCGGAAAGTATGCGTTTACATGTCCTGTGTTTTTGAACATCCTATCGAGTATGTCCCTGATATTTTCTCGTAATGCAAAACCATACGGTTTGATAACCATACATCATCTGACGGCTGAAGTTTCTGCTAGCTCTCCTGCAAGCTGATTGTACCATTCACTGTAATCTTCTGCTCTAGTTTTTAATTTTGCCATTTCCTTGTGAATATATGATAAATATGTATATAATTTTTTTATTGAAACGAGCTGGATTATCAAGTCTATTGCTTTTATATTTTTTTAAAAAAAAGTTCGCCTAGGCGAACTTTTATCTTGCTATTTTTGAAATTATTCTTTTTTTCTTCTAAGAAAGAATCCAGTTACAAAAAGTATACCGAGTACAATCAAAAGCATTCCACCAATCATATTGCGGAGAACATAAAGTCCAAAAATCAAAAGGATTATACCGATGATAGTAAACATTTTTTCTTCTGTAGTAGACAATTCTCGTCGAGTTCAAATTTTACTTCCAAATTCTTTACTTTCAGCTTTGATGACTTTTGCTTCTTGTTCGAAATTTTTTGCAAAAGATTTTGCTTTCAATTCTACCGTACTAACCGTTTTTTTTGTCGCAGCTACTGCTTTTTTAATAGGTTTTTTTGTTGGCATTATGCATGTATGTAAAGGTATAAAAGGTTACTTACATTATATACAAAGTATTTGGGTTTGCAAATCTTTTTATAGGTAAATAATTAACGAAAAATTGCTTAATAATTGATTAAAAAAAGACAAAAGTATTTTACAGTCTGATTTGCATCTTTGCGAGTGGTTGTTTGACTGCCATTTTATTTTTTGATCTAATAAATAGACCTAGCGAAATGATTCTTCTTACCACGCTAATCTCTTCCAATAACTGTTTGTCGATATATTTTTCTGAATAGAGTGGCAAATGTTTGAGATGAATCGAATCTCCTTCTACCTTTCCTTTGGTAGTGAACTTTTGTAATTCAAGATAGATATGTTCACTGACAAATGGTGCAAATGGTGCACATATTTTCATATAACTTTGTAGTATTTCAAATAAAGTATTAAATGCTGAACGTTTATCTTGATCCATTCCTGATGCCCAAAATCTTCTTCTTGATCTTCTAATAAACCGATTATTGAGTTTTTCTATAAATCCTAAAACCAATTTTGCACTAGTGTCGAGGAAGTATTTATTCATCTCTTCTTCAATTTGAATTCCTAAACTATGAAGTTCTGCAAGGATCCATTTATCTAATTCATTGTCGATACTATACGTAGGAAGCTTTATTGTTTCAAGTTTATTGATTGAGGTTTTCGTGTTATAGAGTGTCGGTCGTAATTCATTGAAGTTTACATCATGGGAAACAATCAGAATATTTTGTCCTTCTCCTTTTTTAATTAATTTTTTATATACACTTATCGTATCCATGGTTTCTCCTGATCATAATTTTTCATCAGTATGTATTTTTACTTCTTTGTCTCTATATTCTTTCATAATATTTGTTACTTCTTCAGCTGTCTGTACTGTTCTTACTGATGGACTTGTATAGATGATATCTGGATTTATTCTAAGTATTTGTTCGATAAATTTTGGATCTTTCATTGCTTGTATTCCTTCTTCAGTTACTGGATCATTCATCATGAGTCCATTTGCTTTTGCGTCTCTCATAAAATAGAGTGTAGTATTATCTGTTGTCCATTTATCTACGTTTGCATAGGTTTCAAAAAATTTATATGCATTCATAATTGAGGCTGTGAAATCTTTGTAGACTTGTTCTACTCATTTTTCTGAAAACTTAACCGCTTCAGCTCTTACTCCTGGCGAAGAGAGAAGGTATAATCTATATGCATCTGTCCCATATCTTCCAAATAAATATTCTGGATCTGGATAATTTTTTAATTTCTTCGACATTTTCTTTCCATCTTCTGCAAGCACCATTCCATTGATGATCACGTTGTTATATGAATTTTTTTTCATAATTGCATTTCCACAAACATGCATTCCTCTAAATCGACCTCTTGTCTGATCTAATCCTTCCATAATGAAATCGGCAGGATAGATAAATGGTTTTTTGCTTTTATTGCCCGTATACCCACATTGACCAAATGGCATAGATCATGATTCAAATCGACAATCCATAACTTCTGGTATCCTTTTATATGTATTTCCATCTTTGGTAAATCGATAGGTATCTACATATGGTTTATGAAGATCTACTTCGGTTTCTCTGGTATTGTCTCGATAAAAAATTCTCTGTTCTGCATTGTGCAGATGTAGTTCAAAGCTCTTGGTATCAAAATCAAATTCCCTTATTCTTTTTATCATCATTAATGTAGATTCTGCATGTGCAACAGTAACTATAGTTTGTGTCCCGAATTTTTTTGTTACTTCTAGCAGATATTCTTCTGTCCTCTTGAAGAGTTGTTTCGTAGATTCTCAATTTGCTCAATATTTTTTATCTCATCGAGTTATTGTCTTACTGTCAAATTCACTATCTTGATAATCTGGCAAAAATAATTCCATAGTTCTAAAATCCACATAGATATGCTTTCAGATTTCAAATCTATTTGTTTCTCCAGAGCTTGTTATATATTCATAAAGTTTCTTTTCATCAAAAAGTTTCTGATAGATATCTACTACTTCATAATATTTTTTTTGTATTGTTTTTGCTTTGGCTTTTCCAAATGCCTTTTCGAAATATGGTTGTATAGTCAGAAAATCTCTTTGTAGAGGAGAAATAATAAAGATAGTATCATCCAGATTAAATAGTTTATTTTGTAGATCTTCTGCAAGATCTTTCGCTTGTTGTCTTCCTGCTTCATTCAATACTGCTGAGCCCCTACTATCTTCTAAATGATGAAAATTATAATTAGTTTGTCCATGTCTTATAAACATCAATTTGGTAAGATTTTTTGATCATGTTGTGCTTTGTTGATAGAGTTCTTCCAAGGTTCAAATAACAATCTTATCTTCTAGATTGTTTTGATTTTCTCGAATAGGTATTGGTGATCATCGATATCTGTTTCTTGCAAGATTTCGATCTGGTGCTGATTTGAGTACATCGACAAATCTTTTTTTGATATTTTCTGGTATAAATCCGATTTCTTCAGCGTTCGGTACCGTTATTTTGGTTAACTCTTGTTCTTTTATAAATCGACTTGTGAGAGCTTTAGATATCAATGGTGTATCACATCTTCGACAATGTGGATAAGAATGTTCGTATGATCTTTGTCCGATAATTTTTCCTTCTTCTTTGAGTCTTTGGATGATATCTTTATTCGCATCGTATACTCTGATTCCTTTTCGTTCGGGTACTTCATCCGTAAATTCACCATAATCACTTACTGGCAAAAATAACCGATTTTTGGAATCATCTCTTGGTAAAAATTGAGCAACGACATTGTAATCATCCATGCCAAATGCTGGTGCTATATGGACGATACCTGTTCCATCTTCGGTGCTCACAAATTCTCCTGCTATTATTTTGAAAAACTGTTCTTTATATTTTGTATCTATTTTGCTCTTGTTGATATGCTGGAATAATGGTTCGTATTTTAATCCCATCATAGCTTCTCATTGTATGATATTGATTAATATATATTCCTCAGGGTGTCTATAATATTGTTTCAAAAGATTTTCTGCTATGACAAAATATTCTTTTATCGATAAATCATAGACAATTGCATAACGAATATGTTTTCCTATAGCTAAAAACATATTGCTTGGCAATGTTCGTGGAGTAGTTGTCCATGCTAGCACGCTCATAGGGGATTCAGGAGATGTTTTTTCGAATACTTTATTGTGGTAGAGATATAAATCATAGAATTGATTCATAATTTCAAAATCATCATCGACGATAGTATTTTCTATTTTTACTCCGAATCCGAGTTTGTTGTCTGAAGGTATTATTTCTGCTCGTATCATCTGAGGCAATTTTTCAGGTTCCATAAGTTTTGGTTCTCCTTTAATCTCTATTTCAAACATATTGAGGTGTATCAATCCTCATCATATTATTTCTTTTATACTTCAAAGTGGTGTTATCTTAGTTACTTCTACTCCAAGTTCTTCTTTAATTTCTTTTTTGATAGTCTTTTCGGCTGTATCTCCTTTATCTATTTTCCCACCTGGACAAACATATTTCTGTCATTTTGTATGGTAATTCATAAATATTTTTCCATCGCGTTTGATGATACAATCTACGACTTCTAAAAATCCATCTTTTGTGGTTTCGTGTTTTTCAGTATCAGAATAATACTTATGTCATGTATCTCGTAATAAGGGAAACTTTATTGTAATCGCAGGATCTTGTCTGTCTTTATATCACTCATTCACTTCTGAGTTGGAAAGAGTGGTCGCACAACTTGGACACATCCATTGTACGCTAAATCACTTATACACTAAATTTTGATTGTACATATTTTGAATAACTCGAATGATAGATTCCATATAGTCCAAGTCCATTGTGAAATATGCATGATCCATATCTGCTCGTCTTCCAATTTGATCAACGAATGTCCTCCGTTCATCACTAGTATTGCTCACATATTTTCTGCATTCTTCTATAAATTTTTCCATACCCATTTTTTCGATATCTTTTTTCCCATCAAGTCCGAGCTTCTGTTCGACTGCCTTTTCTACGGGCAAGCCATGACAATCTCGTCATCGGTCTCTATTTACTTTATAGCCCTTCATTGTTTTATATCTTAGAATAGCATCCTTCATTGATGAAGGAAGTCCATGTCCAAAATGTGGAGTCCCTGAAGCAAAGGGAGGACCATCATAGGTGATAGATTGGAATTTTTCTGATCTCTGATCGAGTGATTTTTGAAATATTTTGTTTTCTTTCCAATACGTATTGAGATTTTCGATTAATTCTTTCTGATTCATAACAAATGACTAAACGATAAAATGACTACATGGTGAAACGATGTTTGTTTACTGATGACTGAATATAATAAAAGTTGAAATGCTTTCAAGTCAAAGGAACTCATTGCTTCCACCCGGGTGTTATTTTACTGTTGTTTTTTGTCTTTATTTGTTTAGCTTCTTGATGTTGTCAACTATTTTACTTATTATTATGGTATCATGGAACATATTGATCTTCAGTATGCTAATCTTGTAAGAGAGATTCTCAATGCTCCCAAAAAGGAGAATAGAACAGGTGTAGATACCTATGCCATTGCTTGTTGGTCTATCAGACATGATATGGCTGACGGATTTCCTTTGTTGACTACTAAGAAAATGGGAATGAAAAATATTGCTGCCGAACTTGAATGTTTTATCAAGGGATTGTATTCTAAAAAGGATTTTCATGAGAGAAATTGTCATATCTGGGATGAATGGGCAAATCCACAAAAAGTTCCTTATGGAAATGACGAGGAAACAAAAAAGAAAATGATGGAAGAGGATGATTTATGAAGAATATATGGTGTTCAATGGAGAGATTGGATGTGAAGTGTCGATCAGTTAAAAAAAGTTGTTGATACACTCAAAACCAATCCTTTCGATAGACGTATGATTGTCAATGCTTGGAACCCCTCAGAACTTCATCAGATGGCATTGCCACCATGTCATTATTCTTGGCAGGTAATCGTAACGGTAAACCATCAAGGTGAAAAAGTTTTGAATCTTACGTGGAATCAAAGATCAGTAGATACTATGTTATGATTGCCTTATAACATTGCAAGTTATGCTTTGTTACTTCTGCTTCTTGCTAAAGAATCGAATATGGCTCCTGGTATCCTCATGTGATCGCTTGGTGATGTCCATGTCTATGAAAATCATATTGATGGTGCTATGGAGCAAATCTCTCGTGATCTTAAAATACTTCCACAACTTGAAATAACAAACTTTACTTCTATTTGGAACTGGAAATATACGGATATCGAACTTATCTGATATGAATCACATCCAAAGATTGAATTTACTATCGCGGTGTAAAAATTTAGCTGAAAGATAAAAGTTTCAAGCATAAAACGTAATTTAGAAAAATAAGAAACTAATGAATCTCTAGAGTACATACTTTAGGGATTTTTTCTTTACTACAACAATTTCTTTATATGGTAACTTAGATATTACACTTGATTTATCCTAAAAAATATGTATAGTATTTTTTTAAATAAAATCAGATAAAATAAAATCAGATAAACTAAAATCAGATAAACATGAATTACAACGAAATGAAAAAAATTAATCCGTTTGATGCAGAATATCATAAATTACTGCGTCACATACTGAAAAACGGAGCAAAAAAGAGTGATCGCACGGGTACTGGCACTCTTGATACCTTCGGGTACCAAATGCGTTTTGATCTCAGTAATGGAACTTTTCCGTTATTAACCACCAAAAAACTTCACCTCAGGTCTATTATCCACGAATCGTTATGGTTTCTTACCGGAGATACTAATATCAAGTATTTGAACGATAACAAAGTGAGTATCTGGAATGAATGGGCTGATGAAAACGGTGAGCTTGGTCCCGTGTATGGCTATCAGTGGCGTCATTGGCCAAAACCTTCTGGTGGGGAAGTCGATCAGATAAAAGAGGTGATTGCCTCGATAAAAAACAATCCCGATTCTCGACGGCACATCGTTAGTGCATGGAATGTAGGACAGATTGAAGAAATGGCTTTGCCACCCTGCCATCTTCTGTTTCAGTTCGATGTGACTGAGGGTAGATTGAGTCTGCAACTTTATCAGCGGAGTACTGATGTCTTCCTGGGGTTACCATTCAATATCGCTTCGTACGCAATCCTGCTTATGATGATTGCACAGGTATGCGAACTTCAACCTGGTACATTCATTTGGACAGGAGGAAGTAATCATCTGTATTTGAATCATCTTGAACAGGCTAAGCTCCAGCTTACTCGTGAGCCTCGTCAGGCTCCGGTGCTGACCATCAATCCAGAAGTGAAAGACATATTTGATTTTAAATATGAAGACTTTCATTTGGGAGGGTATGCTCCGCATGATCATATTAAGGCAGATATTTCAGTTTAACTGTTATATTCATTTGCTATTAGCTCTCCGGTTTTCCGGAGAGTTTTTTTATATTCTCCTTTAAAAATAATTTTTTTTTAAACTGAATAATATATAATTGATAACACAATACTTCTTTCGTTATACTTCCGAATTATTTGGTTATCAATTATGATTGTTTTTGTTTATTAAAAAAGTATTAAGATTAAAAGATATAAAACATTTGATAAACTAGTTAACTAACTGACGAATATTTTAATTTTTTTTGTCTTTTATTATTTTAATTATATTATGAAAATCTTGGTCATCAATACCTGAAGTTCGTCTTTGAAATATCAGCTCTTTGATATGGAGCAAAATATTCTTGTGATTAAATGAACCGTCGAAAAAATCTGAGAGGAATGATCTTCTTTTCCTACGTATACTGCTGCTTTACAGTCTGTCGCTGACGCATTATCTCTTGGCTGACATGTGGATATTGATGCAATAGGTCATAGAGTGGTCCATGGGTGAGAATATTTTCATACGCCTGTACGTATAGATGATGCTGTCATTGCAAAAATCGAAGAATGTTCTGTTTTGGCGCCTTTGCATAATTCTGTAAATCTTGAATGAATACATGCGTGTGCAAGGTTGTTTCCAAATATTCCTCAAGTGGCAGTTTTTGATACAGCATTTCATCAGACTATGGAACCTGCACATTATCTCTATCCGATAGCATATTCCTATTATGAAAAATATAAAATCAGAAGATATGGTTTCCATGGTACTTCTCACCAATATGTATATGAGAAACTTATTGAACAATTAAAAGATTGAAAGATTGAACAATTGAAAGATAAAAATATTGAAACACTGAAAATTATTACGTGTCATGTGGGTAATTGAGTGAGTATTACTGCAATTAAAGATGGAAAAGTAATTGAAACTTCCATGGGAATGACACCGTTGGAGTGATTGATGATGGGAAGTAGATCTGGCAATATTGATCCCGCTATCATAACGTATCTTATGGTCCATGAAGCTAAAACAGCTGAACAAATAAACGATCTTCTCAATAAACGTAGTTGATTGCTTGGAATCTCCTGAGTATCTAATGATATGAGAGATATTGTTGCATGAATAGAACAGTGAAACGAGAAATGTAGTCTTGCCTTGGATATGTACATCAATTCATTGGTGAAATATATCTGATCTTATGCTGCACTTCTGTGATGAGTGGATGTGATTGTTTTGACTGCTTGAGTTATGGAACATAGAACAATAGTAAGGACAAAACTTCTCGAAAAGTTGTCATGGCTGTGAGTAGATTTTGATCATCAAGCCAACCAAAATTCTTCATTAGAAAAAATAATTTCTGCTCCAAACTCTAAAGTCACGGTTGTTGTTATTCCAACCAATGAAGAACTTATGATAGCCAAGGAAACGTTTACATTGATTACACCTTAAAACTTATACATTGTCAATGACTGATTTTTGCTTTGATGTCTTGAATTTACTGATAATTTTCATATAAGATTGCTTATGTATTGTGCTTTTTTTAATTTCTTTACCATCATATTACTTATGGAAAATGAACACACAAAAAGACATTTTAGTGAAGAGGCTGCCTTGGATAAAGTAGAAAAAAAAATCGATTATACTATGGGAAAGATTATGAATAAAGGAATATTTGCTAGATTTATTCATCATCCTATTATCAAAAACATCCTTGCTTCCCATTTTGTAAATGATATTAATCATAAGTTACAGACGTATCTTAGAACTATTTTTATCATTGTCGGACGAATATCACTTATTACCTGAATTATTGGTATTTTTTCGTTTTTGATTTCTTTGAGTGGACTTGGATTTATGTTTAGTTTATGATTCGGTATAGGAATCCGTGTATTGATCTATGTGCTATTGGCTATTATATTTTCATTACTTTCGCTCTTCACTTGAATCGGTATGGTGAGACTTAAAAAGCGAGTACTTTCATTGGCTATCTTGTGATGTACTGTTTCTGCTTTTTCATTTCTTCTCAGCTTTATCCCTGTAGGCTTCTATTCCTATAGATCATATGGTAGTTTTTGAGGAAGTCTTTTTAATCTTTTGATTACCTTTGCATTGTTGGTGTTAATTCTAAAAAATGAACATATGTTTAAAAACTAATATACCATTTATTTCATTATTTTTTTCCATGAAAAAATATCTTCTTCTCGTATTTCTTTTTTCTTTTTTTCTTTTATGATGTCAAAAAACTACAGTTCCTCCACTAAATCTTAGTACTATAAATGTCAGTGCAATTGCTGATATATCCTGACTAAAAACTGCGCTTACTCAAGTTTCTGATGCAATTGTAGCATGAACAGCATCTATGGATCAAACACAACATTTGGTTGATCAACTTCAGCAAAAATATGTAGAACTTACTGGTGCTGTCGATACTGGTATTGAAACTGCTTTTGGAGCTATGCAAAATATCTTCAACGAAAAATCCGTTTCACTCTATTGGATACCTCTTTGGGCAAAAAGATTGTGAATGACACAACCACAAGGAATGACTCTTGATACATCCTTGTCCAAATATAGCTATGCTAGTTGATATGCCTCTATCAGTCTTCTCTATACATGAACATATGATCTCGCTATGCAACAGGCAAAACTTATAGCAGATACTGCACATCTTTATGTGAGTAAAAACTTTCAACAAGCTCAAGCGCTTGCAAAAGTCTGAAATGTGGATTATATTTCTGGATTGGATATCGGTGGTCTAAGTCAATGAATAGTTTATGTAAATCATGAATTGCTTGATACTAATGCTGATCAGATTTCTGTGAGTGTCGATCAACAATGAACTTTGACTATTGAAGCAACCAAAATTCTCAAAAATTAATCTCTCTTCTTTAGATTTTCGAAATATTTATTCTATAACATTGTAGTAATGAAGTATATATTGTGAAGTATTGTTTTCTTGATAAGTATGGTGAGCGTGAGTTTCGCTCAGGAATATATTTTGTTTTATGGGAATGGATGTCCTCATTGCGCCAAGGTACAATCGTATATAAAAGACAATCAAATTGGTAAAAAACTTGACCTCCAACAAAAAGAGGTCTTTTATAATACCGCTAATCTGAAAGAATTTAATGGTTATCTAACAAAACATAAGCTTACCTATGATAAAATCGGTGTACCTTTTTTGATTATCAATAGTGGTGAAGATTGTAGTTATATTAATGGTGATACCAATATTATAGATTATTTTTCTGGCAAACTAACACAAATTGCTTCTGCCTGTAAAGATACTACGTTTAGCGGAAACTATCTCAGCGATAATCTGAGCTGGTGAAAAAGATTAGGTTTTTTTGGTATTATGTTGCCTGCGGCTTTGTCTGATAGTATCAATCCTTGTGCTTTTGCTGTGATGCTGTTGCTGTTGACGACGATACTTTCCAAACATAAGAGTAGAAGAAAAACACTCTTGGCATGAGCGTTATTTGCTTTGGCAATATTCCTTACCTATGTAGGTATGGGTATCGGATTCTTTTCTGCATTTGCTAATGCCAACAATACATTCTATCTCAAACTTGTGGTCTGAATGCTCTGAATATTGGTTGGACTAGCAAATATCAAAGATTATTTTCGATATGGAAAATGGTTTGTGATGGAAGTCCCTCTTGCTTGGAGGCCTAGAATGATGGGATTGATAGAAAATGTTGCCTCTCCACTAGGTGCTTTCTTTGTGGGAATTCTCGTTAGTTTATTTTTGTTGCCGTGTTCTTCTGGACCATATTTCACTATCTTGGGATATATGAGTTCACAAAGTAAAGTACTTACTGATCGAGGATATATCTATCTTGTCTTCTATAATTTGATGTTTGTACTTCCTATGCTTATCGTTTCTTTCTTGGTTGCGTTTGGTATAAGATCAGTAGATAATCTAGCCAAAATCAAACATGAAAAAACTAAACTGATCCATCTCATTGTGGGACTTCTTATGCTTGGACTGGGTGCGTATGTGCTTTTGACTATGTAAATATCTTATTGTCTTATATACTAGTAAAATCTCGAGTAATCGGGATTTTTTTATTTTACTTGACTATTATGAATAAATATGTATATATCTTTAACAAAAAATAATAAGTATGCATAAACATGATGAAAAAGGGGTTAAACCTCCACCTGCAAAAGGTGAAATCGATTGTTCCGAAAAAGGAAAAAAATGTAAATTCCATGGGAACAAAAAAACCTGTTCACAGAGGCTCCATGTGTAAGTAATACAACTAACTGAATTAACTGAGCTGGGTTTATTTGAGGTTTCCTCATCTAAAAACTCAGCTCTAAAACGTTATTGAGAAATTAGTATATTATATTTTATTGACTATTTTTAGTATATATGTATATAGTTTTTTATAAAAAAAACATGAACTAAAATTAATGTGATATGAGTAAGAAACAAACTGAACAAAAACCTTTTACTTGCCATCATGGCAAAGGTACGGTAGTTGATAAAGGGAATAAAACAGAATGTTCCAAAAGATCTGGCAGTACCTGTCAGGGCGCTGGTAGTAAATGTAAGCGCGTTTAAATTACATTAACTGAGCTGGGTTTATTTGGAGTTTTCTCCATCTAAAAACTCAGCTCAAAAACGATAGTGAAATTTTTTTTACTTCTCTATTTTTTTTATTATAAATTTAACTATTTTTATATAACTATATAATCAATAAAATAAGTCATAGAATTAATGGTATGAGTATGTATATCCTAACCATCACATGCTTTTCTTTAAAATATATCTTTCCTGTTATCATAGATCGTATTATTGCCAATCATCTTTTTGCCGTTGTTATAATAGATGCAGCACCGTAATTGTATGCAAAATCTTGTATGATTCCTCCTATTCATATGGCCAATGATTGTACCAAAAAAATGCGTTTATTTAGGAAGGACATTGGATTTTCCTTAAATTTTATTCTATCGAAAATAAAGAAGCTAATAAGAAGTATTGTGTACATTATCAATTGCTCCCCGACAATCGAATTGAAATGAGTTATATCGTATTTATATAATGAAATAGTGAAGACGGCATTTATCGTTGATAAAACAACTAATCGTATACCGCCTTTTTTTATTTCTCTGTTGAATAAAAGTATTCATAAACTTATCATAACAATAATTATTCCTATGATAGCCGTTGTTCCTATCGAATATCATAGTAGTAGATCAACAATCAGCAAGAGTGGTATTGTACCTGTTCTTATAAAGTTGTAGGTACTTCTTTCTGCTTTGATGATAGCATAGGTACAAACGTATAATTGAAAGATTTCTAATATTGCTCTTACGCTAAATGTAGGTAATGATTCTATACTAAAGGTGAATGTATTATGTTTTACTATTGCTATCAAAGCAAGAAATATTGCTCACCAAAATACGCTGAGGAAAGCCATAGTGTATGGACTTTCTTCGTGTATCTTTACTTTTATTTTTCCTATAGAATCTGACACTTCTTGAAAAAGCGTTCCTATCCCTATGAGTAAAATACCCATTATTTCTTTTTAGGAAAATAAATCTTGTATGATATCTTGAGCAAATTTTGGGTTTATCTTGCCTCATGTTTTCTTCATTAATTGTCCGATGAAGAATCACATGGTTGTTGTTTTCCCTCATCTATATTGTTCTACAATAGTTGGATTTTCTTCTAGTACCTCTTTGGCCATACGTTTTATTTCATTTTCATCAATAGCCGGTGCGTCAAATCACCTTTCTTTTATGATTTCTTCTACGTTTTTTCCTGTAGATAGCATTTCGTCCATGAGTATTTTGAGTTGGTTTTCCATGAGAGATCCATCTTGTGCTTTTATAAGAAATGTATTAAACTCCTCATTTGAAAATTTAAGTGTATCAATGGTGGCAAAATTTTCTTTCATTCGTGCGGCTATTGGTCAAACAATTCGTTTTACTACTAATTTTTGATTTCATCATCCTTCTTTATCGAAAAGAGATTCCACTTTTAGAAAGTAATCTAATATTGCTTTATCACTAATAAGCCCATTGATATATTCTTTGTTGAATCCATAGTTATTAAACTGTTTGATGATATTGTGAGGAATAGTTATCGCTTGCTCTTTTAATCGAGTTCTTCTGATGTCATCTATTTTCAATGGTGGTAAATCAGGTTCTGGAAAATATCTATAATCAAGTGCATCTTCTTTGGATCTCATAAGATAGGATTCACCTTTGGCATCATCTCGACCTCTTGTTTGCTGGGTAAACGTTTCTCCAGCTTCGTATAATTTTTCTTGTCTTGCTTGTTCGTGTTCGATTGCTCTTTTGATCATTCCAAATGAGTTGATGTTTTTAATTTCTGCTCTTGTTCCAAATGGATCTTGTTCAGATTTTCTCAATGAAATATTTACATCTACTCTCATCTGACCTTTTTCTAAATCAGCATCTCCTATCTCATTATATCTGACTAATCTCTGAAGCTCTTTCAAAAATTCTATAACTTCTTCTGAGCTTCTAAAATCTGGTAAAGTGACTATTTCTACTAATGGTGTTCCTGCACGGTTGAAATCGAGGAGTGCTTGTCATCAACTATGAATCATTTTTCCTGTATCATTTTCCATGTGTGCATCCTGGATATGAATTGTTTTTTCGTTGGTATAATTATCTAAGAAAAAGGAAACTTGACCTTCAGTATTGGTAGGATGGTAGAGTTGGGTAATCTGATAGCCCATAGGCAGATCAGGATAAAAATATGATTTTCTATCAAAGGTAGAAATCTCATTTATTGTACATTTCAATGCTTTACCCAAAATCAATGCTTTCTCCAAAACTTCTTCACTCAGAGTAGGAAGTGCTCCTGGTTGTCCTGTACAGACGGGACAAATATTTGTATTTGGCAAAAGATCATCAAAATTTTGTTGGTTTTTACACTGACAAAACATCTTGTTTGTTGATTTTAATTTTATGTGGATTTCTAAACCAATGGTTAATAACATATTCTCGAATTAAGAATTAAGAATTAATAATTAATGTACGTATTTTGTTTTTATTTTCAACTATTCTATTGTTTTTTTATTTTCTCTCATTGAACTCCAAAGCGCTAGTCCAATACATACTGCTCAAAACACTCCCGTTATGGTTTCTGAAATATGAAATAATGTCCCCAAAAACATTATCGCTGCTAGACCAAATATAGCTCGAAATGCTCCATGTTCTAGATATTTGTATGTATTTAGTGTTCATTTTTTTACCAAGAGAATAGTTAAACTTCTGACAAACATTGCTCCTATTCCTAGTCCTAATGCTATGATGAATATATTTTTGCTTAGTGCAAATGCTCCGATTACCCCATCAAAAGAAAAACTTGCATCCAACACTTCTAGATATAAAAATAATGATAATCAGATTCTGTGGATATTGGTGATTCATCATTTTGATGTTTGTAAGAGTTTTGTGATTCATTCTATGACTACGAACGTGATGATTCATCGCATACTTGCTAATAAGAATGATAGGTGTTCAGTTGCTGGAAGAAATTTTCCTATGATATATATTACGAGTATCGTGATGATAATCTCCATAGATTCGAGTGTTCATATTTTTTGTAGATATTTTTCTATATATCATAATCGATGAGTCTTTTTTTCTGCGTCGAGAAAGAAATTTAATGCTACCAAAAGTAAAAACGTTCATCCAAATCCAGCTATAGTTATGTGTGATCCCGTAAGTATCTCTGCATATTTGGCTGGATCGAAGACTGCTAAATTGAATGCTGCTAATGGATTTATTCCTCCTACTATAGCTACTATGATTAAGGGAAAGAGTATTCTCATCCCAAATACAGCTATAACCATTCCTCGTGTCAAAAATCTATTTTGTCGTTTTGCATCCATTTTTTTTAACACGGTTGCATTGACTACGGCGTTATCAAATGATAAGGAAACTTCCAATATTCATAGAATAAGCACAATGAAAACTGTTTGTAATCAGATCGGTATATTCAGCGTTTTACCTGCTCATAGAAAAAATGCTAAAGCGATAGCTACTACACTAAAAACAATCGAAGATTTAAAATGTTTCATAATGGATTTGGTATAAAGTATAAAGTATAAAGTATAAAGTATCAAGTATAAAGTATAAAGTATCAAGTATCAAGTATAAAGTATCAAAACGTATCTCATGTCTTATATCTTGCTAATTATATCTAATTTATATTCCATATTCTTTTATTATTTTGCGAATTTCTTTTAATGGTACAAATTTATAACCTCTTTTTTTGTTTTCTTTACTAATGTGATATGCAATATTTCGATGATAAAATAATGTCTTGTATGCTTTTCGTATACTGTTTTCTGGATCATAAATATGAGTTGGCAATGATCACATTCCATTGAGCTCTATGATCTTAAAGTTTCACTGATACATGTCTTCTATGTTTTTTGCTTTGATGTCATAACGGCCAAAATAAAATCAATCTACTTTTTTGCTTATGGCATCTATTGTCGTTTCTAGCTGTGGAGTTATATATTTTGAAACATCATAAAATGTAGATCATCTTATATGATTTCCTATATAATTGAGTTGGATTTTTTCTTTATCCTCTACAATACTTGTCCGTTTATTTGAATATTCTTTTTTTAATTGATGATAATAATATTTTGCTCTCGGATGTTTGTATATTAACTCTTCAAATGTGCTTTTTCCATCTCCATCCAGAAACATAAATTTTTTTTCTACGATTCATGTAATGTGTCCATTTTCTTCATTTGGTACATGGTAATAAAAAATACCAAATTCGAGCGGATAATCGATAAATTCTTGAATCAAAATATCTTCGTTCATATGTTTCAGATAGTTTTTTAATTGTTTGTCATTGTATATTTTTTTGACATCTCTTCCTGTCCTTCCCAAGGTAGGTTTTGCTATACATGGATAATGAATATTATTTTCCTTCATTTTGTTTTCAATATATTCACTATTGTTTCCTTTTTCTATAAATATACTTATCGGTAGTAACTTTGATTCGAATTTATCCATATCTTCGTGTTTGCCGTATCCTGAAAATCCGCTTAACGTCATACCTGGATTTATGTTTGAAAAAAAACCAATATGTCTTGCTTTGAATACTAAAAATCCGACATATATATATACTGGTATATCAAATATATATCCAGGCCAAAATTCTCGTCTTCTATATTTCTGTATTCGACGTTGTATATTTTTTAGCATATTAACTTCAGAACATAGTTAAAATTCGTTTAGCTCATCGAATGACGGGGAGATATACGGTTGATTTTCCTATAATTGCCGCAAGTATAAACAAAGGGAATGGTAATCTTTTGCGAACAATACCAATGGCTACAATATCTGGAATAGCTGAATCTATAGCTACAATCGTAAGCAAAAAAAGTATTCGTTTACTATTTCTTGTCTCTAGATAATTGGTTATTCTTTTATTGAATTTACTTAATCCCTTCCTGTTTTCTATATATGCTGCAAATCTATTTTCTAAACGTGATATCCAATCTTTATTGTCTCTTCTCGCTTTGAAGGTCAGTATCCGTCTGTGTGCATATCCATATAATAATCGTATAAGAATACTACTTGCTGCTGCAGGTAATACCGTTCCCAATGACATGGCTATCGGACCAGCTCCTTGGAGTAAACGAATCCCTATAAGTGTATAGGTAATCGGTATGATTACTGGTGGGAATATAGGTGAGATTACTACAAGACACGATATGACGATGTGTTTCAATAACATTTTTAGTGCTAAATGCTAAATGCTAACTGTTTTATGCTTGATGCACTATATAGATTTAATAGATGCTTTGAGCTTCATGCATTATACTTCAAGCTAAATGTTTTATATTTTAACGGTTTTTACGTGTTTGAAAAAATTATCTATATCTTTTTTGGTCATATCAGCATTGACGGTCATCAATCTAATAAATTCTTCTCATCTTCGTTTTCCATAACTTACTTTAATTAATCCTTGTTTGTCTAATGCTTCACAAATTTTGCTTGCTGACTTCCCCTTTACTTGAAAACATACATTAATACATTCTGGCTGTAAAACAAGAGTAAGATTTTTATCTTTTTTGATTAATGAAACTGCATATTTAGCATTGTCAAATTCCGTGTTGATTCTTTTTTCATATCCACTTTCTCATAAATATTTTAATGCTGTCCATACTTTGAACGCATCGTTTCTCCTTCCACATTGAATAGATTTATTTCCAGGGTTAAATTCTTTATCATCCATTTGAAATAAATAATCGGCATTTTCGTGAAAATTTTCATACAGAATATTTGGATTTTTGACCAACAATACTGCTGCTAGTAGCGGTATATTCATCATTTTGTGTAAACTTCGTGAGATGGAATCGCTACTTGCTATTCCCTTGAGGAGATGTTTATGCTTTTTGCTCAGTAATGCTCATCATCCTAATGCAGCATCTGTATGTAGTCGTAGTTTATATTTTTTTGCAATCTTTGAAATTTTTTCTATAGGATCAAAGGCTCCGAGTACGGTAGTTCATGCAGTAGCGTTTACAAAAAAAGGAATATATCCGTGATGAATATCAGATATAATTGTTTCTTCTAATATTTTTATATTCATTTTTCCTTTGGTATCTGTAGGTACTATTCTAATAGCTTCTTTACCGAGTCCTGTTACACTGATAAATTTTTCTGTGGAGTAATGTGCTTGATCAGAGGTATATCCCACTAATTTTTTACCACGTATTCCTGAATTTTTGATAGAAGAATATTTTTCGTTTCTTGCAAGTACAAGTGCTATCATGTTTGTCAGTGATCATCCTGGAGCAAATATTCCATCACCTTTTTTATACCCCACCTTTTTGAGCAAAAAATTTATTACTTCTTGTTCTATCAAAATATGTATTCCTGCTGATTTGTAGGTGTGCATAGTATTGTTTAATACTGCTGTGAGTATTTCCGCCATTACTGCTGGTAGTATTTCACCACCGACCAAGAGATTGAAAAATCCTTTACTGTTAGTTTTGGGGCTATTGAGTGCTATTTTTTCTATTTCTCCAAAAAGTTGATCTATCTTCATTCCTTGGTAGTTGATAGTGAGCTTTATGTTTTTTTTGAGTGTCTTGGGGGTCGTATATTTGAGGACGGGATATTTTTCTGAATGTTCATAGTATTTTTTGATAATATCCATGGTTCTCTCCAACATCTTGTCGGTATCTTTCATGAGAAGTATTATTGATAAATACAGGGGTAGTTTATAGCAAAATCGTAAAGCATAGCAAGATATACTAAAGTATTATATCTTTATGTTTAATAACTGTACAACGGTTTTTCCTAAAAAAATGAACGGAATATGTGTAATACCTTTACCTATAATTGCTGCTATAATAAAATAGGGGAATTTTATTTTTTTGTATAAGATTCTTGTGGCTATTATATCTGGTATTACTGGCACATAACAAAATATTGCGAAAAGAAATGTTATTATTCTTCCTGATCTTTTTTCCAAATATTTTTCCCATTTTACTGATAATCTTCCTATTCTTTCTTCTTTTTTGAAATAACTGTTCATCTTGTTTATTATACGAGAGAAAATGTTTGTATCTTTTGCTGGGTCTTCGTCTATTGTCATCCTTGGAATGACAAAATTTTGCATTTTCCAGATAATTATATCTGCTATAACTGCAGCCGCTACTGATACAAGAGAAAGAATCCATGGATCTATTTTTTGTACAACCAAAGCACCAGTCATCGAGTATGATAAAGGAACGAGTATCGGAGGGACTAATGGTGATACGACGATTAGTATTCACAATAAAAATAATTGAAATACCATAATTTTGTCTTTTAATAAAAAAAACCATTACATGGTTTCGAGAGTATACCTAAAGAATAGGGTAAATCAATAATTTATATATATTATTGTACACGCTTCACTGGACTTTCTTTTTGACATTGCCTCAAAAAGGAAGCAAAAAACTCTAGCCATATGCAAACGTAATAAACTGTCGTTTCATAGGGTAAGCCTTTTTATCTCACCTCCAACCCCGCCTAGGCGGGGGCCCATTTCGGTTTGTTCGAATCATTTTTTTCTAATATAGGGAGTGTCGGGTCATACATCTGGCAACTGTATTTAAGTATATATAAATATTATTGACTAATATTCTATTAAAGCCATACTTGATATTCATTGACTAAATGCTATTATTATATCTCAAATTGTTATTTATTTTACTTGTAAAAATATTACTATGTTGTTTAGTGAATTTTGATTGAAAACGTGATTATTAAAATCTTTGGAAGCTATAGGATATACTGAAGTTACGCCTATTCAAGCTCAAGTTATGAAAATAGCTTTGAGCGGAAAAAATATTGTTTGACAGTCTCAAACGTGAACCGGGAAAACAGCTGCTTTTCTTCTTCCTGTGCTCAATAAGATTGATACCAATAAAAAAACATTGCAAGCGCTTATACTTGCTCCTACCAGAGAGCTTGTTGTCCAGATAGGTGAAGAAATTAGAAATTTAACCAAATTTTATGGAGTAAGTTTCGCTTGTCTCTATGGATGAGCAAGTCCGCTTATCCAAAAAAATATTCTCAAAAAGAATCCCGCAATCGTTATTGCAACGCCAGGAAGATTGATGGATTTTATGAATCAAAAAGTGATCAATATCGGTGTCGCTGAATATTTTATATTGGATGAAGTAGATAGAATGTTGGATATGTGATTTGTCCGTGATATCAAAAAAATACGAATACAACTCAAAAATGTAAAACAGACCTATACCTTTTCTGCAACGATGAATGATGAAATGAAGTCCATCATAAAAGATCATGTCTCTACCTATGAATTTATCAAAATAGGTGAGTGAGTGACGGTAGATAAAATCCACCATAGATATCTTCCTATAGATCACGAACAAAAATTATATAATGTTATCAAACTTATAAAAGCTTATCCAAAAGATAAAGTCCTTATTTTTACGCATACCAAAAGAAATACCAAAACTATACATCAAATATTAATCTGAGATGGATTCAAGGCTGGACTACTGAATTGAGATATGGCTCAAGGAAAAAGACAATCTACCCTCAATGCATTCAAAGCTTGAGAAACTCAGGTTCTTGTGACTACAGATGTGGCGGCAAGAGGACTTAATATGGAAAATGTATGATTGGTTATCAACTTTGATGTGCCTGCAGATCCCAAAAGTTATATTCATAGAATCGGAAGGACGGGGAGAGCATGAGCTAGTGGTAAAGCTATTATGTTGGTTTCTCCATTGGAAGCACCATTACTTAGAGAGATAGAAAAAGTACATAAAATCAGAATACAACCATCAGAACATCTTGTTGAACAGGATAAAATGTGATCATATGGAAATCTTCGTCTTGATAGATCAACTGATAAAAAATGAGGAAAGAGACCACAAGCACCTAAACGTCAAAGTTTTACCAAAACGTATAGCAAAATTTATCCATCAGACGAACAAAAAGCGTTGAAAACAGAAAACAATTATCGTAGTAATCCCAATCATAAACAACATGAACGTAGACCCTCAAGGCCTTGAACACCGTCAATAGTATGAGATCGTAGACCATCTACTGGTTGATATAAGTGAAAAAATCCTGATGGTAGGCCAACAAGGAGTGATACGAGATCTACGTCATCACAAGGATCGTTTAGGGGTGTTGGTAATCCTAGACATAGATAATTAGTAGGGGCGAATAGTATTCGCTCTTTTTTTTTAAGATGTTTTACTGTGATATTCTATCGCCTCGCCTGATGGGCCTTATTTTTTTCATTCCAGGTAAAAAAAGTATCCTTTGACTTCACAAAGAACAAGAGCAAAAAACCTCCCGTCGATTGCTACTTCATCTTTATTAAAAATTGATGTTTTTTGAAAATATATTTCATTCAGAGATACGCAATCGACATCCTTACTATTATTTATTTCTAATAAAAAAAACTCCACAATTTCTTGTAGAGTTATTTTTTTGTACAATAATTATTTTAGTAATTTTCCTAGATCAATGACGTGCAGGTCTTCTAGTTGATCAGTAAATCATTTATCATGACTGACCATAATCATGGCTCATTCGTATTTATTTAGTGCTTGAGCGATAACGGGAAGATGACGGAAGTTTATATGGTTTGTCGGTTCATCGAGAATCAGAAGGTCTGGTTTTTGGAGTACAAATCTTGCGTAGCAGAGGAGTCATTTTTGTCATTCAGAAAGTGATCCAACACTATTTTGTAAGAGATTTTTGGTAAGTAGAAATTGAGCTGCTACACGGTAGATATCTTGGTCACTTGCTTCTTCAGCTATTTCTTCTAAGGTATCTCGAACGGTTTTGTTCATATCCAAAGCATCAAAATCCTGACTATAATATCACACCTTAACTTTATTGTGGATCATGGCTATTGCTTCTTCTGGATGAGTGGTATCTGGTTCTTTGATCATACCATCTTTTGTTTTGTCTTTGAGCATTGCGTTATATTCTTTCATAATATTTTCTTTGTGTTGATGAATCATCATCAATCTTTTGAGAAGTGTGGATTTACCGATTCCATTTGGTCATACAAACATGTATCTTTCATGTTTTTTGATAACTAATGGATATTTATATATTACTACTTCATGTGTAGTATTCATAAGTCATATCTTATTTATCGTCACAATCGGTCCTACATAATTTTCAAATGGAATAGTAAACGCTGTGATAGTCTTATCATCTTTTCTGACTTCTACTTTATTTTCTTCGGCCTCTTCTACTTCATCTCTCATCTTACTCGCTAATTTACGCATTTTTCCTCATTTGTTGGAGAAGAAATTTATCTTTTCTTTCGCGTCCATAATTTTTTTCTCGGCTCTTGCGTTTTGCATTTGGTCCTTTTCTATCTGAGCTGCTATCTGTTCTACTACATCATAATAATCTCATCGATATTGTTCTACTTTGCATGTTCATCTATTGAGATACAACACGCCATCGGTAAAGAGATTCAAAAAGTCTGCATCATGACTAATAACTACAACCGTCTTGTCGTACGACATCAAAAAGGTAATTAGATCACCAATTCCTACATCATCGAGATTATTTGTTGGTTCATCAAGAAGGAGAATATCGGGATGTTGAATTAATGCATAGGCTAACAACAGTCTCGCTTGTTGTCATCCAGAAAATTCTTTTATAGGTTTATTCATCGGTGCATTGAAATTTACTGCTTTAAGTACTTCATCTATTTTCTTGTCTATCTGATAATCCTTTTCTGTGAACGCCGTTTCAAAAAATGCTTTGATAGAAAGATCAAGTTGATCTTTTGGCATAACTTGTCTTGAAACTGCGATAGTATTTCCTTGGACGATATTAATCTTTCCTTTTTGTGGAGTCAGTTCTCCTAGAATCATCTTGAATATTGTTGTCTTTCCTGACCCGTTTTGTCCCATGATGGTAATTTTGGTATTTTGACGAATAGAAAAATCACTTTCCACAAGGATAGGATGTTTTCCGTCGTTATATGCGAATGATACGTCGTCGAAACGAAGTATTACGGGATTTTGATTTCCAGCCATGATTATTATAGACAATAATTATAAAATCTTAATAGTGAACTATAATAATGTTTTGTTAAAATTCAAGAAAAATTCATCCGTGTGGTAGGTCTTTGTCGTAAATTTGCAATAAATCTAATTGTATATATACTTATCTATATCTATTTTATCTTTATTATCCGTATTACTATGACATTCTTACGTACATTTTTCAACCTGGAAGGTAGGATAGGAAGAAGAAAGTTTTTTCTTAGTCTATTATTCCTTTGTCTCATGATGGTGGTGTTTTTTGTCATTGGATGAATTTTGGGTATGGGTGCGTTGGGTACCAGTTTCATCAGCTTATTTATGTGATGATTTTCACTTACTGGTTTATCTTTGGGTCTATGAAGTATTATTATTATAGCATTGCTTGTATATTGATATATTGTCTTTCTATATATGTGATATACACTTCTTGTTAAAAGAGCTCACGATTTGAATATATCAGCTCGTATCACTACTATATATTGGCTTACTGTCTGTATAGTACCTATACTCTTGGTTATAATAAAAATATTCTTCCCTATTGGTGATTTCCTCTCTATTATCATATCTTGGATTCTTTCTTTGTGTAGCTTGGCTGTGGGGATCGCATGTTTTTTTGTTAAATGAACCATTGGAGATAATATATATGGTACAGATCCTTTATCATCTACTGTTTCTTCAGTTTCTCCTATGTTAGTACATCCTAATTTTAAAAAATATCTTGGTATAAAACTTCTTTGTCTATTGGTGATAGTTGGATGAGCTGTTTATATAAGTATCCGTGTAGCAACGAATATGATTGTATGACAACTTGGAACCACATTTACTAATGAGAAGGTATGAGATGAAACCATTAATACCGGAGTAATTACTAGTGGTACATTACTTATACAGGAAGAACAAGAAGAAAATATCCTTCTTGCTCAGGCTAAAGAAAAACCCTTTTTTCCTCATTATACCTTTTCTCGTGGCTCTATATATTATGATGATAAATTTCTTTCTGGTTCAGATTCTCAGACATTTACTGTTTTTGATAGTGTGTTTGGAAGTGATTATGCTTTGGATAAAAATCATCTCTATTATGAAGGAAAAATTATCGGGGATTCTGATCTCAAAAGTCCTTTAATAACTGATATGGATTATGTATATCATGCTGACCATATATATTACAATGGGATAAATATGTCTGGAGTAAATTCTCAGACATTCGCTATATTTGATCGTTATGCCTTGGATAAAAATCATGTTTATTATGAAGGTACTATTGTTGATGCGAATGTTGCAAGTTTTGTGGAATTACAGCATTCAAACTCGGAATATGATGCTTATGATATTACCCATAAATACCATCATGGAGATATAGTACTTGATGCCAATGGCTGTCTTGCCCTTAAATCGGTTATTCAGAAAAAATTTGACCTATTAAATGATCCAAATTACAAATGTACTGCTGATGAAAATTGTGATGCTGTGCCTGTAGGAAATACCTTGATTGATATCTTTTATTCTAATACCGACAAAACCTGTTATCTCTGAGAAAAATATTCGATAGAATCAGTTACCCATTACGAAATCAATCCCATACAATCAGATGGATCGTGATATAAATATATGTCAGACTCTATCTTTAGTAAAACGTGCGTTACTCAGGATTCATTTTTGTCATCTATAGATGAGAGTCTTACTGGCCAGGACCTGGAAGACAGTAAAAAAGAAAGTGTGTGTGAGTATGTATGACCTACATTAGAAAAAGACTTGCAAGACAAAATCCAAACTCTTAACTAAAGATAACTGATTTCTATCATTATACTCTGCCATTTATTTGGTCTATTATTTTTTCGTTATTTATTTACTATTCTTTTATTAGATTTATTTTTTTGTTGATTCTATGTTTATTCGTATTGCTACCTTTATCAAAAGCGCATCAAAACTTAGTGAATGTCCTGAGACAAATCTTCCTGAATTTGCTATGATTGGAAGATCAAATGTCGGTAAGTCCTCACTTATCAATACCCTTGCCAATCATAGTAAACTCTCTAAAACGTCTGTTACTCCAGGAAAAACTAAATTGATTGGTTATTTCTTGATGAATGATAGTTGGTATCTTGTGGATCTTCCTTGATATGGCTATGCACAGACAGGAAAGAAAAATAGGGACCTTTGGATAAAAATTACTCATGATTATTTTATCTGAAGAGAACAATTGAAAAGAGTCTTTGTCCTCATCGATGGAAATATTCCACCACAACATATTGATCTCGATTTTATCTATAGTTTGCATCAGAAAAATATTCCTTTTGATATTGTGATGACCAAAATAGATAAAGCAACCCAAAAATCATTGAGTCTCCATACTCGCTTACTCAAAGAAAATCTTTCTAAAATCGTCACGAATATGCCAAATATCTTTTCGGTATCTAATGTTACTAAGAGAGGGAGGGAGAAACTTCTAGAATATATTGAAACGTTGAAAGATTGAGACGTTGAGGTGTGAATCTCATAATCTTTCAATATTTCCACTTTTCAAATTTTTATGATGTGTAATGCTTTATCTCAAAGTCAGCAATCTTGCCAAATCATATACTTCAAAAGTCCTTGTCGATCATGTAGATTTTACTATTTCTAGATGACAAAAAATCGCGTTGGTCGCTAAAAATGGCGCAGGAAAGTCTACATTGATTAAATTGCTTATGAAAGAGATAGATGTGAGTGATGGTGTAATAGAACGAAGAGAAGGTATTCGTATTGGGTATCTTTCTCAAGATACTACTTTGAATGAAATACAAACCGTGCGTGAATTTTTGTTCGATTTTGATACGATGCAACATCGAGAACAAGAAATCGAATTGAATATTGCTATCAATAAGCTTCGTATCAAACCGTATCTCGATCAGACGATTTGATCTTTGTCGTGATGAGAAAAAAAACGTGTTGCATTGACCAAGACCTTGATGGGGAATCCAGAAATGTTAATTCTCGATGAACCAACTAATCATCTGGATCTGGATATGATAGAATGGCTTGAATGGTATCTCAAAAATCAGCGCGTAACTTTGCTTATGGTGACGCATGATAGATATTTCCTTGAGAGAGTGTGTACCCACATTTTTGAACTCCATAGAGGTAAGATTGTCGTATTTCCTGGAAACTATTCATATTACCTAGAAAGTAAAGCAATTCGTGAAGAAAATGAAAGGATAGAGGTTCATAAACTTAAACAACTCTACAGAAAAGAATTAAGCCGAATTAAAAGAGCGCCAAGTGGAAGACAAACTAAATCTGATTCTAGATCTACGAGATTTGATGCTATCAATGATCGCTATGATACTTTGAAAGATGTGGTTTTTGATGAACAAGCAAAACTCACTTTATCCCTACAAACAAGACAATTGTGAGGAAAAATTCTCAACCTCAAACATATCAAAAAATCCTTCGTCTCTCAGGATAAAGTATTTTGAGATAAAAAAATTCTGAATGATTTTTCTCATGAGTTTAGACATAACGAACGTATTGGTATTATAGGAAAAAATGGTGTAGGAAAGTCTACCTTTGTTCGTATGATTATCGGTGAAGAACCAATAGATTCTTGAACTGTACAAACTGGTGAAACCGTCGTGTTTGGACATTATCAACAACAAGAAATTCATTTTCCTCCAGATAAAAGAGTTAGTGATATCGTTCATGATCGTCATTTGCTTGAGCAATTTCTTTTCCCACCTAAACAACAACATGTATTTGCAGAAAATCTCAGTGGTGGAGAAAAAAGAAGATTACATATGCTGACTATTCTTCAGACGCGTCCCAATTTTCTTATTCTTGATGAACCAACAAATGATCTAGACCTAGTAACTGTGGGTGTTTTGGAAGACTTTCTTATGAGTTATAAGGGCTGTTTGATTGTGATTTCTCATGATAGATTTTTTATGGACAAAATTACTGATCATTTATTTATTTTTGAGGGTGATGGTGTGGTGAAGGATTTTTGGGGAACGTATCAAGATTATAAAACCGCAGAACTATTGAAAGGTGGAAAGATGGACAAACTGAAAGATGAAGGAATGGAACATATGGTAGATACTCATCAAACTCTAGATAGTAGTCAAAATATTTATTCAAAAAAGGGACTTTCCTATATGGAAAAACGTGAATTAGATCAACTAACCAAAGACATTATCGCTTTAGAAAAAGAGAGAGATGAAATTAGTCATATCTTTGATCAGAAAGATGTTGCCTATGATGATATCAAAGAACTCTCTGTCGCTTTGTGAATCATTCTCCGTCAGCTTGAACAGAAAGAATATAGATGGTTTGAATTGAGTTCCAGAGAATAGACATATCTATTAAATAATTTTGAGATTATATGTTTTCATTCACTGTGTGGTATATACTTTTTTGTTGGTACACATGATTACTCCTTCTATATGATTTTTTTTGAGAAATTCTAAGGTTTTTTCCAATCCCATCGCGATACATGCCGTGGCATACGCATCAGCTAGATAACAGGTATCAGCTATTATTGTTATACTTATTATCTCATTATTATTGTTTGAGGTTATCGGGTTGATAATATGATTATATTCCTGATTTTCGATTGTTCGTTTTCTTTTGTAATTTCCTGATGTTGCTATCGATATATCTTCTACATCTATTGTAGCAAAAATATTGCCTTTGGTGTATGGACTATCAATTCCTACGACTATTTTTCCTCCTGTTTCATTTGTTCCTGCAGTATATATATCTCCTCATGCATCTATAATATAATTTTTATATCCTACATTGTCTAGGTATGTTTTAGCTTTGTCTACTCCATATCATTTTACTATTCCCCCTAGATCTAGGTTTTGTCCTTCGTGTAAACTTACCGTATTCCCTTTTATCTTAAGCTTTTCTAATTGTAAATTTACGTGAAGCTCGGTATCTTCTTTTTTAAACTGCTTGCTATGGAAATCATTACTATATCCCAGTTGTCTTACGTTGATGAGTGGGTTGAAATAAAAATCTGTGTCTGCATAGAGTTCTTTGCATTTGTTGAGTACGTCGATAAAGGTATCTGATACCTCATATGTTCTTTTCTTATTCAAAACACTAAGACGTGATTCTGATTTAAATCTAGAAAATTCTTTTTCCAAATCGTGAAATATATCAAATACCTTTTCAATATCCTGATTCGGATTTTTTTCTCAAAATATTGTTATCATTATTTCTGTCCCCATCAATTTTTTTGTCTTGAAATGCTCCATATATGTTGTACATATCTAAAATATTTTTTTATTGTATATTCCATAGCATATATAACTTGTTTCTGAAGTAAATATGAAAACTCTTGTAAAAGTCCTTGTTTTTATTAAAAAATATATGTTGCTATTTAATCTTTTTTGTATGCTATGAAAACAAAAATATCTCTTCTCTTGATTGTTTCTCTTTCATTCCTCTTGAGTGGATGTGGTTTTGATGAGTCTTTGGAAAACAACCAACAACATGATGGTGATGATATGAATGTTATCCAAGATATTTGACCTCAAGCATTGGATAAGATGCTTCAATCAAATACACCTTCAAAGCCTTCTTTTGTCCAACCATTAGCTCAACCATATTCTGGTTCTTCTTCACAATAATAGAAGTTTCTCTCTATGTTCAATTGTTTATTTTATAAATATCTTTTTGTATGGCTCTTCTTGAAATGATTCTTACGTTCGCGACACTTCCTTTGCTTTTGGTACTGACGCTCGTAAATACTGAAAATATCTATCAAAATAATATTTTTCAAGTGTATGTATTGGTATATGTACTTTATTTTCTTCTCTCTGCAGCGTGATTGTTTTTCTTTAAGCGTATAAAATTTAAGAACGCTATTATCAAGCAAGAACGGTTTTCGTCTCTTCAGTTTATAGTGTATACCTGTATTCTTATATTGCCTGCAGTGTGGTTGGTCCATTATTTTATTCTTTGAACCTTAGGAGGCACAGGATTGTATCTCAGAGCATATGGTAAGGTTGCTTTTCTCTATCTTGTTTTCGCATTGAGTATATCACCCATTTTGACTTTTGTAAAAAATAAGAAAATATCGGATATGCTGATTGTTATGAGAAAGATTATCTGAATTTTGAGTTTTGTTTTCTTTTTGAAACATTGACTAGAATACTTCTCTATGGAATATCTCTTTGCTATAAAACATACTCCAGTTATTTGATATCGATCGTATATACGACAAAATTTTCTTGTCAGATTAGACGCTTCAACTTGAGTTGTTGCATGAATACTCATGTTGGTTCTTTGAATTACGTCTAATAAATTTTCTGTCCAGCTTCTTTCTTGAAGTGTGTGGAAAAAAGTCCAATCTTTGGTATATCCTGCGTTTTTGGTCGCATCTATTCATGTCGCGTTTTCGTCCAGATTTGATATGTTTTATATATTACTTGTTGTACGACTTGTTTTTATAAGATCAGTATCATATTTAGCACAAAGGAATAAACCACAAAGTTGACCTACTACAAAATATATCTGTGTCCCTTGTGGATATATTTATGATGAGGCAATAGGCGATCCTGATGGATGACTTGAACCTTGAACAAAATTTGAAGATATCCCAGATTCATGGGTATGTCCTATCTGTGGTGTCACCAAATTGAGTTTTGAACCATATTATGATGTCCCTCAAGCACTATTTTCTTGATATCTAGCAAAGATAGTGTGATACGTGATGCTTACTCTTGATGTCTTGGAACTTACTTTAAAGCTCGATACCTCTCTTACGATTATCCCATGACAATATGTATTGATTACTTTGAAAGATTTTGATGGCGAGTTTACGAGAGCGTATTCTATCGTGGAAAACACTTGAGATACCATAAAATTGTGAATTAAGGTCAGAGATGCTTGAAGATGATGAAGAACACTCAAAAGCTTAAAAGTCTGAGACACACTTAAAATTAAGGGTGTATATGGAAACTTCGTTTTGAAAAATACCCCTAATCCAAAAGTGTTTGTTGCTACATGAACTGGTCTTTCTCCTTTGTATAATATGATTCTCAATATGCCCGCTTCTTCAAAAAATATCTTACTTTGGTGAGCTGCTAAACAAGATGAATTTTATTATATCGACAAATTTCGTGGATATAAAAATCTCCAACTTGAATTGTTTGTTTCTCAAGAAGAAGTAAAATGATATCATAATGGTAGAGTAGATGCTAGTGTCTCTGACTTTCCTTTGACTACTGAATTCTATCTTTGTGGAAATCCTTCTATGGTTACTGGGCAAATTAAACTTTTGAAAGCAAAATGATATCAAAATGTATATTCTGAAATATTTTAAATATACTTTTTAATTTATATATAAAATATCCTAACCGTCATTAGATATTCATATTTTACATTGTATTTACCTGTTGTCTGCTATATATGAGATCCATATTTTGGTAGACGATTACTATATTTTAACTACTGTTGTCTATCTCTATGAAAAAAATTTGAATTGTTTCGAGTGCGTTTATCATAACTGGTATATTTATTTATACTATGTCTCTTATTTCTTCACGTAATATGTGTACAGGAGTAAGAATTTATGAGTGTACGGCCTTGCAAAAACAGCAAGCAATAGATACGTTAGCTGCAGATCAGGCAGCAGCTCAATTGGCTGCCCAACAGTTTGCAGCACAACAACTTGCGCAGCAACAAGCTCAGCAAGCTATAGATCAACAAACACAACAACAATCAGTACAAAAACAACAAGCTTCTCAACAAAATACAGATGCAGCACTTGCTCAGAAGCAAGTACAACAGGCAGCTGCGGACCAATTAGCTCAACAACAAGCAGCAGCAAAAAGGTTGGCAGCTCAACAAGCAGCAGCCCAACAATTAGCTCAACAGCAGGCAGCAACTCAACAACAGCAAGTACAAGTAAATACGAGAACAAGAGCTAGTTAAGATTAATTTAAGGTTTTTCACTATAATCAACGTCGTTATATTCAATGACGTTTTTTAGATTACTCTATTATTGCTATGTTAAAAAAAATTCTCGCAAAAATATCTTTTTTTGGTGCTTTATTGTTTGGTTTGTGTCTATTCTCATGATGTGGTCAATCTACTGTTTCATCTATACTACCACAACAGACACCTACACCAACGGTTACTCAGTCACAACAAACACAACCCCAGGTCAATACAACTACAAGAGCTAGTTAATTTATATAATAAAAAATACCTCGTAGTGTTACGAGGCATTTTCCGAAATGTATATTTATCTCTAGATGACTAGATTACTTGTACATTTATTGCATTTTTTCCTTTTGCTGTATCTTCTGTTTCATATTGAACTCTATCAGCTTCTTTGATTTCTACGCCTTGTCACAACCCAGATATGTGAACAAATACTTCTTTACTTCCATCGTCTGGAGTAATGAAACCGAATCCTTTTGTTGTGTTGAAAAATTTTACTGTACCAGTAGTCATTGTAATTTTGAAAAAAATAATAAAATTGAGCAATTAACTCAATGAGTAGTATATATATTAACTGTCAATAAGCAAGGGGATGATAAAAGCACTATTTCCTACTTATTTTTCCTGATCTCTCTTGATTTCTTTCACTTCATTGTGTACTATGTTTTTCTCTTATTTACTTATTGTTGTACACCTTATGCTCAAGAAAAAAAAACCACTTTCACTGATTTTTATCGATACAGAAACTACCTGACTTTCTTGTACTGATCAAATTTTACAGTTTGCTGCAATCTATGGTACATTTGATGGAAAAAATTTTTATGAAAAAACTAGAATCAACCAATATATCAATATTACGACTAAAATAAATTTTTTTGCTCAAAGAGTACATGGTATTAGTAAGTCTATGGTAGAGAAATATTGATATATTGATACATATATTGATGATTTTTTGAAATATATTACCAAATCTGATCATATTATTGGGCATAATATTTCATTTGATATCAGAATGTTACAACAAGATTGTACAAGAATAGAAAAACATTATGATTGGGATGCACTCCAAACTTTTTGTACTATGAAAGACATTAATCATGTTTCAGATTTACCAAAGAAAAGACCAAGATTGGGTCTGTTATATACGCATCTTTTTGGAAAAACATTTGATCATGCTCATGACGCTATGGCAGATATAGAAGCGACTAAAGATTGTTTCATAGAATTGGTGAAAAGAGGTGATGTCTGTCTGAAATAAATTATTTTATCATTTACTTCATTGTATGTGGTTTGTCTATATAGTTATCTGTAATGATGATACTTTATATACGGGTATTGCAAAGGATGTAGAAAAAAGAGTTTTCGATCATAATACTTCTAACATTTGAGCAAAATACACCAAAAGTAGACGTCCTGTTTCTCTCGTTTGGTATAAGAAAGTTGTTGATAGACAAACTGCAGCCAAATTGGAATATACTATCAAAAAAATGTGAAGAGAAAAAAAAGAACATCTAATTACTTGAAAATAATTATATATATCTACCTTATGATTTATTTCTTTATATAAAAAACCCCTTCGTCGGGGTTTCTTTCATGATTTTATTATTATACTGCTATTTTGTAGATTCTTCTTGTGGGTGTTGTACCATTGCAGTAAATTGCGCTTGTGTTACTTTACCTTCTTTTGGTGTTCCTTTGATAGCAGCTAAGTAAGCTGTATAATCATTATTGGTGATTGCAGTATTCATAGCTGTTCTTTGTTGCTGTTTGGTTATCATAGCGGTAAATTGTGTTTGGGTTACTTTACCTTCCATTGATGTTCCTTTAATGGCAGCTAAATAAGCAGTGTAATCATTGTTGGTTATTGCTGTGTCAATTGCTTGTTTACTCTGTCCCATTGCTACTACTTGATCAAATTGAGCTTGTGTCATTTTGCCATTTTCATAAGCAGTTAGGTATGCATTGTAATCGTTTTTTTTAATGGCATTTTTCATTGCTTGCATATTTTGATTTAATCGCATGCCAGCTCATGAGCCAATCCCCATCTTTTTTTTAAATCATCATCTTTCCATTCATCCAAATCATCATTTGTTTTGCATCATTCTATTCTGTGCTTTTCAGGTAGCATTATTTACGTTATTGCCTGTATCAGCAAAACTAAATGCTGTTGCTGTGGTTAAAATAGTTAATCACGCAATACTTGCAATGATAACGGCGTTCTTTTTCATTTCTGTGTTTTGTTACAAATTAAAGCTGTCCTGTGGACGGCGATATTATATTCATCGGGCTTAAAAGAAACTTAAACTAAACATATGTGTTTTTATCTTATACTGTCTCTTATTACTTAATTATACAAAAAATTTTTTTAAAAAAAAATAATATGCTTTTTCCTATATCTATCTATTTTTATTAATCAATTATTGTGGTTTTTTGTAATCAGATAAAGATCTGATTTTTTTCATAATAAAAAATCCTATTACCAAGGCAATACTACCAATACATATTGAACTGATAATAGTCGTTACGTTATCAAATTTGTTTTTAAATGTGTTTATAGATATACTACTAAAATATCCAAGATTGAGAAAAATAGATTCAAACAAAAAACATACCAAGGTAGTTTGTAAGAGAAATTTCCAGAATGATACCTTCAAAAACCCAAACGAAAATTGGCCAGGAATAGATAATGGAGGAGTGAATTTTACAATCAAAAGTGAAACGAAGAAATTTTTTTTGATATGACGTTCAATATATTTTACGATACTATGATTTTCTAGTGCATGTAATTTTCTACCAATTCGTTTTCCTATGTTTGTAGTCCAGAATACAATCTTTTTGGATGTAAAATTTCTTGTATTTTCTATCGTATCTACGTTTTTAATTCCTATATTTCTTGCCCATCTTCCTATCCAATACCACAACAGATCACCTGCAGCGTCTCCTGATATAGAGAGTATATATACAATACCCAAATTAAAATATCATTTAGCTGCTAGAAAAGCTGAAATAAAACCTACTATAGGTCATTCAAGGAACATAAGTAAAAACATAATAATGTATTTATATTGGAGTAATAACTGTGTAATATTATGAATACTCATCCAGTAATAGATAAAATAAAGTGATATTATGTCTTATTACACAAGGACATAAAGAGGTCTGATAGCCTTTCTATGCTTTTCTCAAAAGAGAAATTAATAACTTGTTCTATACTTTTTTCTCTCATTTTTTGAGTCTTTTCTGGATTCGTTTTCAAAATATTGATTTTGTTAGCAAGATCTTCAGCTTTATGTGGATCAAAAAGATATCAATTTTCTTGTACAAAAAACTTTGCTGCACTATGTTCGCTATTAGCTATTAGTATGGGACAACCACAAGCCATAGCCTCTAGTGTCGACATACTTTCTAATTCATATAATGAGGTGAGTACATACGTAGAACAATGCTGATATGCTTCTATAACTTTGCTTAAACTAATTTTTCCTGTGAAATGGACATGTTTTGTTAATTCATAAGATTTTACTATTGCACGTAATTTCTTTTCTTCACTGCCTCCTCATATAATAGTACATTGTATAGTGTCTATAGCATTTTTTACCTTTAATATGTGTAATGCTTCTAAGAGTAGAGGTATATTTTTTTCTTGATCTAATCTTCCCACATACAAAACATTCCATTTAGCATCACTCTCTCTTTTTATGTGGTGAAATACTTTCAGATCAACTCCATTACTTATCACTATTTCTTTATTTTGGAAATGATATTCTTCAAAATCTTTTTTTGCGAAGGTTGTTGGATAAATAATTCAATCAGATTTCTTGTATAATCGAGCAATGAGATTCTTTATTAATTTCTGGAAAATATTGGCGAGCCGAGGTAATAATATTTGTGTCTGTATATGTGAATGACTGACAATGGGTATATGAAGCTTTTTTGCGGCACGATATGACTGCCATCGGATATAAGATGGATGAATATTATAAACAATATCTATTTTTTCTTTTCTAAAAATATCTGTAAGACGAGATATGCGTGGATATGCAAAGCGTATTTTTTGTGGTCATATGGGGAAAAATGATGGAAATTCATATAAGGTTGCATATCAGAATGCATTTCTTTTTTCTTGATTGATAAATTTTGACGTACACCGAATGATGTGATGTCACGAATCAGCAAGTCATTTTGCAAATCTTTGTGCAGAAATGTATGATCCGCCTAGTGTTGTATCAATAGAGTCACATATTATTGCAATATTCAAGGTTTTCTCCATGTACATATACTATCTAAAAATATGTTATTGGTTGTCTATGTTTTGGAATATTTTCATAAAAGATTGGATAAACTCTCTGACATTTTGTTTTCCGTATGCTGGTGTGTGTTCATTTTTTTTTGCAATATCGAATGCAATTTTTAATTGATTAAAAAATATTTTATATCTTTGTACCCAACCATATTTATTATCAAATGCCTGTAAAGCCATACTATGTGCACCCACATTGACTTCAATAATCTTGAATCATGTTCATTTTGAAACAAATGTATTCATATCTTTTACGCGGATATCAAATCTACCAAAATAGAATCCATCTATATCGGATATACTATTAAATCTGTCTTCTAGAATAGTAGTAATAAAATGACTTTCATCTTTATATATAATTCTTCTCGTTGGTATCATCAATTCTGGATCATTGCTCTTTTTAATTGTATATCTTCTTGTAAGAGATCGAATTTTACCTTTTTGTCATGGATATTTAATAAAAAAAACAGATAATTCTAATGGTCGAGCTATATATTCTTGAAGAATATACTCTTTTTTTATTGTTTTAAGAGCGGTTAGTAAAGATTTTTCGTTTTCAATAAACCATAATCCTATTCATCCCACACCATCATTTGGTTTGAGAATCAATGGGTATTGCATTTTTTCTTTCTTGATATATGTCTGAACTTTTTTTTCTTTTTGTGGATAGGTGTCTTTGATAGATATTGTTAATGTTTTACAGAAAAATTTTTCAAATGACTGTTTATTGACTTGAAATTTTTCCCAAATGGTTGTTTTTTTGCATACCAATCACCCGTAGGGAAACGTCGGGTTTACCTTCCATAAAATTGTTGGACTATTTTTGTATTTTAAACAATATAAAAATAACCTTATGTATATGGGAATATACAAACAGATGATATATATTTCGTATATACTATTTCTTAAATTTTTTCTTATTTTCATCATACCTACCAAATATTAGTGTATATATCTTCATTATCGATATATACTTCCTATCTAAATATGCATATATGCATATATATCCTCTCATTAAATGCAATCTGAAACATATTTTGCTTCAGGTTCTGTCTAGTATAGAATCAAATAAATCGTCTCTTTGAATATCGATACACTAATCTATGTATCTTATAAACAATTAATTCTTATTTATTGTTTTTTTTGTAAAGAAATGAGTACTATTTCACTTTGAGTTCATATTCTTATTGGTGCTCACCAAGAACCAACTCCTTGCGAAACAAATGCTGTCATAGTATCCAAATGATATTCTCCATACGAATAATCATTGAAAAATCTGATGATCCAGTTCATTGGAATAAATTGTCCATTATGGGTATGTCCTGCTAATTCGAGATTGATTGGAAATCCAGTCAGTTTCTTTAGATTTTCCGGTTCATGAGACACCAATATGGTGAATTGTCCACTATCACTCATATTACTTTCTTTCAAAATATCTGGTAGTTTTTTGTTTCCTCGATAACTTTTATCATCAATTCCTACAATTTGAATACCATCCACACTAATGCTTTGATTTCTCAGTGGTATAATTTTTGTCTTTCCAAAAATTTGTTGTATTGCACTACTATTTCCCATATGATCGTGATTTCCTACTGTGGCATATATGGGCATAGTGAGTTGATTGAATGTGAGAAATGCGTTTACATATTTGAGCTTAGCCGTATTCATCAAATCACCTCCAATAATGACTATATCTGGTTGAAGTTTTTTGATATGATTGACTATCGATTGCACATATCAACCATTATGAATCGCCTCGATATGCATATCACTGATAAAAATAATTTTATAATTTTTGCTGATTTGGTTACTCAATATCGAGAGAGGAGTTATCTTAATTGTCGTTCCTTGATATATACCCAATCCAAGTCGTAGTATGGTTATGATACTCATACCAAGTACGGGAATTTTATATCGTAGAGAAATAATATCTCTTAGTATAACTATAGGGACGAGAACCCAAGTACTATATATAATCCATAACAATACTATTCCAAATATTTCTCACGTATTCCAAGGAGACATGTTGAGGAATAAACTCGTCGCGGCAAGTCACATCATTCCTATAGTAAGCATTATGATCATTTTTGGTTTTAGAGAGATACCAAACATCATAGATTCTCTTCGGATAATTAGTGCAAAAATCCCTAGCATTATTATACTCATTACTATCAAAAGTAATGGACGAAAAATTGGATTATTATCCATTAGAACCTGAAAGAATAAAATATTTTATATTTTGGGACTTTATTTTTTTTAATATTTTTCTAAGGCTTGTATTCTATTTTCAATAGAAGGATGCGTCGAAAGAATGCTACTTAGCCATCATTTTTTTGTTTGTGCAAAAGGTGTTTGAATGCACATAGCAGCTATCGTGTCTTTTTTGATAGATTCGATGATAGGATCCTGAGAAATTTTTTGCAATGCTGAAATCATTGCATATTTATCTTTGGTTATCTCTACAGATCATGCATCAGCCAGATATTCTCTTTTGCGGGAGATAGATAGTTGAATCAATGGATAGATCAGATATCATAAGATCAAAAGTGCTAATCAAATGAGTGGTAATGGATTTCATTTATCCTTATTTCCTCCTCTTACTCTAATGAGAATTTGTCCTAATGTTCAAATTGCTCATACAAAAACCACAATAATAATCATCACTAGTGAATCTTTGTTTATAATATGGGTAAGTTCATGTGCGGCTACCGACTCAATCTCTGCCTGATTAAGTTTATCTATCAATCATTTAGAAAATACAATCCATGCATTTTTCATATTTCGACCTGTTGCAAATGCATTGAGACTGTCATCTTCTATAATTCATATTTTGGGTGTTGGTAATCCTTTGGAAATACAAAGATTCTCTACAATATTGTATATTTTTGGATTTTCTTGTCTTGTGATAACTTTAGCTCAAGAAAACTTAAAAATAATCTGTCTATAAAAGAAAAATGAGATAATTCATCGAAGCAAAATTATTGGTCCCAAAAACATGAAGGCATTATTTGCTTCAAGTAGTCATTGATTTCGTGCTTTTACAAGCGATTCTTGGTATTGGTAGGTGATATATACCGTATATGCAATAGTAATAATCAATCGTAAAAATATAGGAAAAAGTACTATAAGAAAAACACTCCTAAATTTGTTGGCCCATAAAGAACTTTGAATGCCTTTATCCATATATTATTTTTTGGTAATTATTTAAAATTGTACTTTGGGAACAGCTTTTTCTTTTTGGTCGGTAATGGCAAAAAACTCTTTTTGTTTGAAGCCAAACATATTTGCAATAATTTGTGTCGGAAATGATTGAACAGATGAATTATACTCATTGGTTGTAGAGTTGAAAAATCTTCTTGTCGCAGCAATTTTATTTTCAATATCAGCCAATTCCGTCTGAAGTTGAAGAAAATTTTGGTTAGCTTTTAGGTCAGGATAATTTTCTGCTACAGCAAAGAGCGATTTAAGTGCTCAACTTACCATATCATCAGCTTTGAATTTGTCATCTTGTGAACTTGCATTCATAAAGTTTGTCCTTGCTTGTGTCAATGTTTCAAGCGTTGTCTTTTCATGAACTGCATATCATTTTACTGTGTTTACTAGGTTTTCTATAAGATCAAATCTCATTTTCATTTGTACATCAATATCAGCAAAAGCATTCTGGATATTGTTTCTTAATTTAATCAACCTATTATATGCGAAAATACCATACAATATGACAATAGCCACTATAAGGATAATGATTTCTAGATTACTCATAACGATTTTTTTAGTAAATAAAATTTAGTTGTTTTGTCTATACAGTATATCTATGAGAAATAAAAATACAATATTTTTAAAATTATATATTACTGATATTATTCAACGTTTTTTCTTCTATATGAAAACTTTATTTTCTTTATTATCTCTATACCCTTTTTTATTTAGAAATATATTATTTCCCTTTGCGATATATCCTTCCTGAATGGATATATTTATATCCTCCTAGTAGTTTCCCCACTGTTACTATGGTATATCCGCTTTTTTGCAATGCATTTATGATGCTTGGTAGTGTTTGTATCGTTCATGATAAAGTATCATGCATCAAAATAATACTTCATGTATGTACATTTTTCATAATGTGTTGTACCATTGCTCCACTTGATGGTAATTTCCAATCTTCGCTATCTAATGACCATTGTATAGCTGCAAGTTTACTGATATGTAATATCGTTCGGTTTTGCATGCCATAGGGAGGTCTGAATAGTATCGGTGTGTATCCCGTTATTCTGTCTATTATCTCTTGTGTTTTCTGTATTTCGTCCATAACTTCTCAACTAGAGAGTTTTGTGAGGTCTCTATGATCTCGTGTGTGATTCCCTATCATATTTCATTCATCATATACGCGTTTTACTATGTCTGGGTATTGTTGTGCATGTTCTCCTATCATAAAAAATGTCGCATGAATATTATTTGCTTTCAAAATATCGAGTAATAATGGTGTTGTCGTCTGGTCTGGTCCATCATCAAATGTTAGCGCCACATATTTTGGATGTGGCACAGTATAATGGGCACTTGTTTCAAATACTTTACCTATGGTAAATATCAGTATCACTATACTGATTACTATATATTTTTTCATATATCTCATTGAAGGTATAAATATTGAAATGTATAATATATATTTGTTGTAAATCAATTAATAATTACATTATTTAGAGATAGTGTTTACTTATTTATATTGTTTGGAGTAAAAATTATTGAATAAAGAGCTATTTGTAGAATATTCTAATAGTGGTAAAAAACACATGTTTCTAATCTCGTATTTATTACTTAATATAAGGGAAAATGTGATTTTTTGGGTAGTATTTTTAAGGTTAATTTAAGGTTGATATGTATAATTACATTTACTATATATTTTTTAAATTTTAATCCCTATAGTATCATGAAGATTTCAAAAGCCTTAGTCCTATGAACTATTGCCATGTGAGCAAGTCTATCTGTTTTTGCCTTTGCAGACAGTACTGGAACTACAACAACATGAACAACAACTCCTATTGTCACAACTACTACTGTCGTTACCTGAACTACCTCAGATGTAACTACAGCACAAAGTGCATTAGATGCAGCAGAAGCAAATTTAGCTACAGCTAAAACTACTACTGCTACAGCTAAAAAAGCGTATCAGGATGCACTCAAAGCTTATAAATCTGCAGCCAAAGCTAACAAACCAGCTGCATTAGCAACAGAAAAAACTGCTCATACTGCATATACTGCTGCAGTGAAAGCCCAAAAGGTTGCTTCTACGGCTGTAAATAAAGCTAAGCTAGCTCTTACAAAAGCACAATGAAAAGCAAAATTAGCTGCTGCAAAAGCAAAAGCTAAAAAATAGTGAGGAAGTAGAAGATGCAAGTACTAATTAATAAATTAATGTTTCCTATTAAAGAAAAGGGTAAATAATTTTTACCCTTTTTTCATTATAAAATAGATCATAACCTTGATTGTGTTTTTAGATATATTCAAATTGATTTTCATTATTTCGAGATAAATGCTAAAATGTTAAATTCTTTTAGGGCTAGTTTATCCAAGCTAAGCTATATATTTGATCGTATTTTGAAATTATTAGATAAAGATGATATGTTCATTATTTTTGATTAATGTAATATTTTACTAGAAACACATAGGTTATGTTGAATTTTTGTCTAGATAGAATATATTCTTTTGATATATATTTGTTCTTTTTTGTTGTATTACTTTCTTTTATTTACTTATCTATATGCATGGGATTCATGTCTACACTTAAAAAATTATGAATTATTAGATCTGGAACTTCAGCAGGAAATTTTGATGGTCCTTCTGAATATGATCCAATTACAAACAGTTTTGTACATCATTACAAGTCACACAAAAAACCATCAAAAGTACAAAATGAGAAAGAACCTATTACCAAGAAAAAACCTTTGCGAATACTTATCTTATGATGGTTGCTTATTTGTATTGTTGCTCTTCTAGGACTTATACTTTGTTTTGATAAAACTTTTGTGTGGGGATGGTTGTGAATTTTTTTGTTTTGGATATTACTTATTGTTCTCATATTATTTTTTCTTAAATTCGTTAGATGAATATATATGTTTTTATTGTTTTTGCTTTTTACCCTTTTTGTGTTTATATTCCCTTATATGTTAGGACATAATCAGCAATCTACTTCTCCATCAGTTATTACTACTACTTCTACTCAAGAAAAAATTACCTGAAAGGGCCCTTGTTTTGTTCCTTGATGTACACGTGCTCCAAGTAATTTTTCCCAAAATATATCTACATATATTTGAACAAAAAAAGAGATTCCAAATTATTGTTGTTTAACTATTACCAGGGAAACAAATGGAGCAATATTAGCTGTAGTTGTTGATGAAACCCCACTCTTTAATCTTTATTGAGCGGATTACGTGAATAAATATTTTAATAAATAATTTTCTTGTGTCTGTCTTATGTTTCTATATCTAGTATATTTATACTATTACCAATCCGATTATGATTGCCAATACATTTGAACAAGTAATTAAAACAAGAAGATCCATAAGAAGTTTTACCGATAAAATTCCGAGTAGACAAGATATTGATGTTTTGGTGGAATCGGCCATTTATGCTCCCTATTGAGGGGCTACGGGCATTCCATTGTGGGATATAAGAAAGATTATTGTCATCCATCAAGATTCCGAAAAAATGAAAAGACTTCAGAAACTTTTGTTTTCTGCAGTTAAAAAGAACGCTAGAGGTTTGAATATATTATTAAAACTATTACCCTTTTTGAAGAAAAAAATGTGACCATTTGCCAATATACTAAAAATACTTTCTGAAAATGGTATGCAATCATTGTACCAAGCTCCTTATTATATTATTATAGCTGAGAGGAAATGATTCCCTCCAATAGAAAAACAATCAATAGCTCACGCTTTGGAAAATATGTGGCTTACTGCAACAAACTTATGACTTGGTTTTCAACTACTTTCTGCGACTGGTGGCTTAATGTCCAAAAATAAGGAATTTCTAGATATTCTCGGTTTAGAGAAAGGTAAGTATCAGATTGATTGATGTCTTGTTGGGTATGCCACTAAATATCCAAAAAAAATTAAAGAATTTGATAAAGAAAAATTTGTTACTTGGATTAAATAAAAAAATCATGACTTTTATCATGATTTTTATTGGTTTAGAATTATAATCTCTTAAGCTGGTGGAATCGCTGATTTGTTTTCTTTCCCTTACGGGTTAGATTACGAGAAAATCTTAGATGAAATCAATATGTTTTGAGATTTTTTTAGGATGTAGTAAATAACCCCTTTTTCAATATTTTTTAAATGTTATTTTTTTCTAAATCGTGGTATTAAGATACTTGTTATTCTCACATATTCTTCATAAGAAGCATCATTGCCTCGTTTTCTTATTCCACTTTTTTCCAAAAGTGGAATTCAAGATACAAATAATAAAAGAACAATTATAAATAACGGACTAATAATAGCTATAAGCGAATTGTTCAATGAAAGTCATGGCAATATTGTTATATAAACTCCTATTCGACATATTATCTCTCAAAAATAATTTGGATGTCTAGAATATTTCCATAGTCAATTTTGAATCCATTTAGGTCTCTTATATATAATATGTTGAAATTTTTGATAATCTGCAATTGCTTCGATTAAAAGTCATCCTCCCCATATGATAATTCCTATTATTGAAATATGGTTGTTTGAAGACAATAATAGTGGGATAGATATTATAGCCACAGTTATTCCCTGTAATAACCAAAACTGTATAAATTTCTTTCGATCATTCCTCATTTTATCAAATCTATTATCTCTTTTAATTTTCATTATTCTTATCAGTAGATACATTCATAATCTGAGTGCTCGGATAATTATCATCAAGCCAGCAATCCATGTATTATGATAGATGATCATAATTGTAGATAATACTATAAACGTAAACGAATAGCTGATATCTGTCAGCTTATCTGTTTTCCAATAATATGCAGGGAAAAACATCAATAAATTTATTGTCAAAGCTATTGTTAGTCCCAAGAATATTTGGTTCATTGTCTTATTATCTATAAGATAAATATTATTTTCAATAAATAATAAGAATTATTTCTTTTATTGAAAGGTTATCTTTTTAATTTGGTTTGAACAGAAAATCTGATATGAATACAATTTTCCATAGAGTTTACTTGATTTTTATTATAATAAAAAAGCAAGATTTCAAACACATGAAATCCCGCTTATCTATACTGATTTGATATCATTAAACCTTCAGAATACCCATTTGGTTCAGATAAGTACTAAAATGTTAAAGTCTTTTAGAGATTATTTGGATCAGTCTAAGGATCATCTTGAGTGGGTTTTTGCTATTTTGGAAGAAAGATGATATTTCCGTGAGAATTATGATGATTAAAATTGTATAGAAACCAAGCTACTTGAGTATTTTACATAAAATCCATTATTGGTCATATAATATTATATTAGGTTAAATCTATTGACATACCATATTATAATCATATATTCTAATTATTTATTCATATTCCAGTAAAAAATGAACCGTATTAAACCCCTTGATGTTTCTGACTCTAGTGCAAACAAAAATACCGCTATTTCTCAGATTGTTCAAGCTCTTTTAGAAAGGAAGATAGATGAGAATAAAGATAGACTCAACGAACTTTCTACTTTACGTTTTGTAGAGGATAATTTACCTCTTTATAAGCAAAATCTAGAAAAAAGAAAAAATGCATATGCTCTTCTGTCTGAAGAAGAGAGAATATTAAGAGAAAATCGTATAGCTGCCATTAAAAATTTATCATATGAACAAAGATTGCCATGAACTAATACTTTGACTTTAGAAAATACCAATAATTTTCTCACAACTTTGCCGTTATCTCTTCTAAATATATCTAATTTAGAAAAATTGGACTATTCTGATCAAAATAATGTTATTCTTCCTTGGCAATTTGATAATGAATGAAACTGGGTTCATGGAAGTATTCGAAATGTCCCTTTTGCATTATCTGAAGAGGAGATAGAGAAAGACTTTCAAACAGATAAAAAATATCCATTGATGAAGGAATATTATAAGAGAGGCTTTATGTTAATTGGTAGAACCTCACAAGATTGAAAAACTATTTATCAAACTAGTGTATCACCACATGTAAGCAAAAATGACGAGGCTATAGAAGCTTACCAAAAACATGTATTAGTTCACGAGTTCTTTCATACCATTTTTGCTAAGTTTAGAGATATTCCTAATGCAAATACCTTAATTATAAAGTTTAAAGATGGTTCTACGTCTACTTTTGCAGAATGGAGAAACGCTTTTTTACTCTCTATGAAAGAAGAACCTCTCTATACAACAAAATATGCATCTATATATGATAAAGATATGATTGATATTAGTAATGGTGAAAAGGGGCAAGATGCTTATTGATTAGAAGAACAATTGTGTGAAAGTTTAACAGCATACTATTTGGATATTGCACCCAACGAATACTGATGGACATCTTTCGAAGAATTTAATTTCTGAAATAATGATCAACAAAAAAGAAGTAAAAGATATCAGTTAATAAGTGATTTTTACAATGCTGATTTTGAAGTTATCGAATAGTGATGAAAATATAAGAGATATAATACTATAGAGAAATTTTGCAATCTTTTTTAAACGGGATATAATAATTTATCCCCCTTTTATTACCTTTAGATACAATAATGTCATATCTTTCTAATGTGCCTGCTGATATAAGAGCAAAAAAAGAACAACAATTAAAAAAAATATTAGGAGCAAAACCAGATTTGTTTCGTAATTTAAATTTAGCCAATCAACAAGCTTTGCTAAGTAAAGATACTGAACAAAAATTGGCCTCTTTAACAAAAGAAAGAAGGGAACTATACGAAAAACTCTATGAGAAATTTAAAAGTTCAATACATGTGGTTGATCTCAAAGACATGATAAAGAATCTTGAAATACCCAATAATAATAAAATTTCTTTTGTCTCATTATTTGAAAATGATTTATGAGAAAATCATTATGCATCGGTTTATCTAGATTTAATACTAGAATATGAAGTAAAATGATATATTATTCCATGAAAAACAAAATTATTTGAAACGTCATCATGAAGTTGATGAATCGCTTGTTCAAAAGTAGCCAAAGATTTGTGATATTCGTGTCTAATTATCCTTCCAGCATGATGAGAAAAAGCTAGAGAGGATAGCGTTAAGCAGAATTGAGCAGAATTGCAATTAACGGATGCTCAACAGTATACAAATTGATTTCCTATGTTTATCAAAAGATTTTTAATAAGAAATAGAGAAGATATCAACAATAAAAATCTATTTTTCTTAAGCCATAGTCAAGGAAAATTAAATGAAGACTGAAAAATCTTTGATAATAATGAAATTACTATAAGAGCTTTATCTAAAATATGATATACTATCCTTCAAAATTTTAAAGAAAATAACAAAAATTTGGATTATTTCATTAGTTGAATAGGTAACTGAACAAATACTTTAGGGATTTGATGACCGTTACATCTTCATGGGACAAAAATAATTTGATTTGAAACCTTTGAATGAGCAAATATGTATGATAGAGTTTATCCATGACAATACGAAAAATATTTTAATATGAAACCTTGAGAACTATGAAGGCATTCAATGCCATGACTTTCTCCAAGTAATAATCAAATATATTTTCCACATTTTGAAAACTCTGTTGATATGGTGCAAGATGTTTATCTAGTTTGAGATCAGCAAGTTAAAGCAAAATACAAAGAAAGAACGGATCAAGAAATCCCACAAGATATCATATATTATGATAATGATAGATACCAATTGTCTGATTGGGGAAGAACGACTAAGGCATGATTTTATACGGCGATGGAATTAGCTGGTAAAGTAAAAGACAAAGACATATTGATGTTATGATATGATAAGGCTAATAGATATGATGATTATTTAGATGAACAAAAATCATAATTGGTTTATATATAACTAACCTAATATAATATTTTAACTGTTTTATATCTTTATTAATTCTTCTTCAAAAGATTCATTTACTCATTGATCAAGATATGCTACAATTTATGATGTACAATGAATTAGTGATATTCATGTCGCTGCTTGGAAAGATGGGTATAGGTGATTTATTGATCAAAAATATTTGGATTCTTTTCAAACGACAAACACGTAGAACATCTTAAGAAAGTAATTCTAGATACTCATTCTGCTTTATTAGTATATGAAGAAAGTTGAATCGTACAATGATTTATTCATTGAGGTGCATGTAGAAATGACAATGATCATGATTGCAAAAAAGAAATTTATGCTTTTTATGTACATTCAAATTATCAAAACATAGGTATTGGAACTATATTATTTAATGATTTTGTTGAAATATATGGGAATTTCCCTGTTTGTCTTTGGATATTACCAAATAGCAATTGAGAGTTTTTTATAAAAAAATGGGATTAAAAAAAATCAGCAAAAGCCAAAAGAAATATGATGAAAAATGTATGATTTAGTTAGATATAGTCCAAGAAAATAGATATAAAAAGATCATGATTTTTATTCGTTTAGAACTATAATCTCTTTAGTTGGTGGAAATAAGCATAAAAATATTAAACTCTTTTAGGGCTTATTGTGGTCGTGTTTTTGGTATTGTCGAAGGAAAGTGATGCTTGATTGTTGTTAGGTCATAAAAATTGTAATATAGTATTATATAGGATATATTGAATTTCTATAAAGATATGTTATATTCATTTTATGTGTTTTATATAAATTATACATTATGGAAAAACAGTTAACGATATTATCAGATGAATTTTATGGTTTTATCAAGGAAATTATTATCAAACTGTGATTTCAAAATATTGTTCAAAGAAATGAAAAAATGGAAATATTTGGTAGTGTTAAGTATTGATTGGCTTTAGAATCAGAAAGTGATGTTGATATCCGAATTGTATCTAAAAATCCAAGAGAAAGTTTCGTTCAGAAAGTGGAATATTTTTCAAAGGAAATGATGAAAGATAAATTACTTAAAAAAATGGTAATAAATAATTTTTTTGATAGTTATCCTGTTTTTGAAGAAAAAAAGTGAAAACTTATTACGGCTGGAGATAATTCCAGATTTTTTCTTATAGATATATCATATTATCTTAATAATGATTTAGAAAAAAAAATAAACTTTCAATTACATATAGCGGCGACTGAATTTAAAGAACCATTACCAGAACTATTGAAATTATCAATTAAAGAAAAAGAAATTTTGTTGCGTCTAAAAAGAATTATTTATAGAGAATTACCATTTTTTTGGAATCGTTCTTATTTACTATATACATGATTTCTGCAATGATATAAGACAAAACAGAAAATAAAACAATATTTAATTGATAATGGATTTGAGAAATTAATAAAGTAACTCTAGTTTATAAGTATAATCTCTTAAGTTGTTGGAGATAGATACAAAAATGTTAAACTCTTTTATGGGCTATTTGGATTAGTTAAAGGATGACTGTAGTCGTATTTTTGATATTATTTAAAGAGGGTAATGTTTGTTATAATTATGCTAAAATTTGACATTATTCTGTTTTTTATATATACTGTTATATATTGATTTAATTATTACAGCCATTATTATGACAATCAATAAGGAATATATGTTCAATAACGAAGAATTTAATCATATAATAGATAATATTAATTATCTGAAAACAAAATTCTCATGATCGATTGACTCTAAAATTTTTGAGGAAACAATATCCCATTTACAACAACGTAATATACCGATAGAGGAATGTGTTCAACAACTCTGTATTACTTTAGCTGAAAAGGCACCTGACTTTGTGGAATGAATTTCGTGAATGAAGAATATTGATTGATCACCATTATCATCAGAAGAATTATCGGATATAGCAAGAGGAATTGTTATTGTTAAACATAGAAAAGATATTTTTCAGATTTTTTCTTCTTGATGATTGTTCCCCACTGAGTATCAATTTGAATTTGAAAAGGCTTTACATAAGGCATTCCCAACTCTTGAAATACCTTTGAATAAACCCATTAAAATCACTTTTCATTGACTAGAAAGAGAGAGATCTTCATTTGATTGAATAGTTAATCCCCAAAAAATTATTCGATTTGATAATACTAAATTCTGATCATATGAAGAAGCTGCTAAAAAGATTATCAATTTATTAAACAATGAGTCTCTTATAGAGAATAATACAAAGTATATGGATATATTAGATATAAATTCAATCGACATAACAATAGATGAATCACCATTGAATAAAAACAATCCAAGTTTTGAGTCTAGAAAATTAATTGTAACTACGATACATAAGTTACAAGAACTTATTGATTCACAAGAAGCCTCTTCACAAGAGTCAGTACATTTCGATACTATTTATGATACTATTCAACAGATTAAAAAATCACAAATATTTGATACTATTCAAAAAGAATATATTTTTAATAAGATCAAATGAATTATGATAAATAAGCTTGTAGCATATTGATCTACATTATGTACTTGATATTGATTATTTAAAAAAGAGAATCAGATGACTATTATGTTAGATGAAAAAAATGAGGAACATACAGAAGATGAAGAACATGACAAAATAAAACCAATTTCTCAAACTGGGAAAGTGGGAAAATGACTTTCCCAACCTATATTATATGAGAAATATCATACATTATATACTCTTATACAGAAAATTAAAAACAATAAGAATACAGATATGGCATATCAATATATAAATATTCTATGAGACCTATTACAAAATGATACCTATCATGATTGTAATTATGTTGACTATCAGCCTTGATTTATCGCTACGACACAAAAAAATGCCATTAAATATTGTGAAATATTAACCATGATTAATCAAACTAAATCATTACAGCAATTTTAACAAACATATATTAATTAATTTAAAAAAATCACGACCTAAATCGTGAGTTTCTATTGTTATTAATTGTAAATTCCTATTTGGTGGAGATAAGTACAAAAATGTTAAACTCTTTTAGGGGTTATTTGTATCAGTTTAAGGACGACTGTGATCGTCTTTTTGATATTATTGGAGAAGACTCTTATTTGACTAATTATACATTGATTACTTAATAGAAAATTATGAAAAAGCCACCCTAGGATGGCTTTCTGTATATATAATTATTTAAACAAGAAGTCGGTATTCTCTATGGTTGGATTAGAAAGCTTTTCTGAATAAATATATGCACCATCACAAGTATATCAAGTCAAACCCCTCAAATCTGTAAGCTGTTGTTTTTGTGCTGTAGTCAATGTACTTCCTACATTAGCAAATGCCGTTGCATAATAGTAAGAAATCTCTCAGTCTAATTCACCATATTCTCTTGCTAATGCAATGATGGCAGATTCATCTACAGTACTTGTTGTCCTATATGATCTCAATAACGTAGATATAGCTCTTCTTTTTTCTACGATACTATTAATATCTGACTTCTGTGTAGTTACGAGGTTTGTGATAATAGGTTTCTGAGTAGCAGTCAAATCATTCAGAAATTCTTGTCCTTTATCGGCAGTGATGGTTTCTGCAATGGTGTATCATGCATTACCCACGGCTGGGGCGTCTTTGACATAAAAGCCTCCGAAGTAATCACCTTGTCTTTCAGGACAAAAATATGTATCAGCTTCTACATCATCAGCATATCGAGATAGAATATCGCCAGCATAGGTCATCACTAAAACATCTTGATCATGGGTAAGCTTAGTTTTATCTATCTGATCAGGAAGTGATGGCCATGAATAGAATCCTCATGAAAGCATATTGGAAATGAATGTCCTTTGTGATGTACTCAAAGAGTTGAAAATATCTGCATAAAGTTTTGCTCTCGCAATACTGATCTTTGCATCTAATGCATAAAGATCTGCTGAATAGGACATAACGGCTGATTTACTGAGTGCTGTTGTTCAATTAGGTATGTCTCATTCTAATTGTCTTCTGAATGCCTTCATCAAAGGGAAACGATCAGTCGCATATTGATTTACGTCAGCAGCTTGTGCTGTTGCCAATGCTATCAGCTTCGCTTTTTGAACATCAGTAAGAATAGATAAGATATTATTTGCTGCGTTAGTTACGAAGTCTGTACTATGTCATTTACCCTCTTGAGTGACATCACGGAGATATTGGAATCCGAAGAAATCAGAAACTTTTCATGGTGGCAAAAATGTGTCTGAACAGAAATTTCCTGCTAAAAATCCAAGACCATCGAAAGATAATGTGCTCAATTGGGCGTTATCCGAAATAGCTTGTTCGATACTATAGCTGGATTGGTTACCTGAAGAATTATTTCCCGTTCTAGGAGGATTTTTATTATTTCCTGTTCTAGGGGGATTTTGGTTGTTTCACGTTTTAGAAGGAGTTTGTTTTCCTTGTTCAGCTCTCATCATCATTATTAATACATATCCTCTTAACTCTACATTATTCGGTTTGGATATATCATTCATAATATTTCATTGTTTCAACGCTATGAGATGATTTGTATAGAAATTTTTCCCTCCGTTGTATTTTGTACCATAGAAAATTCTAGAAATCATTGTTCATACTTGTCATCTTGTTAGTTTTCCATTGGGATTGAAGGTATTTGAAGAAGTACCATCATTATTACGTCCCATAATTCAAAGTTGACATGATTGTACCATATAGCTTTGTGCATCAACTGGTTCGTTAGAAATGTCGGTAAAATTACAAATTGCTCATGTGTTAGGTTGTAATCAAGGATTTACCTTCTTAGCGAAGATAACGAACATTTCTGCGGCATCTTCCCTTGTAACTTTTCACATCATATTGGCATTACTATAAGTCGTACTGCTACTAATAATTCCCGCGTTTATACCCCAATTATATGCGGATTCTAATTCCGCATTCGCTCCTTGTACTTTAAATAGTATTCACGGAATGAGAATTGTTAAGCTAATTCAAAATGGAATGAATTTCTTAAATAAATTTTTCATTATAATTTTTTATAATATAAAAGATTTTTTATTTTTTATTATCTTTGATCTTTTGAATCTCTGATTTTATATTTTCTACAAGTGCTTTAGCTTTTTCTGTCAATGATATAAATCTTTGTTTTAATGATTGGCTGAATCAATTATTTTGTATGTCATTGATTATATTTCCATATTCTATAAATAGACCACTTAAATTTTGTTGATATTCTTCCAGTTTTGTATTTATGACGTTGATTTTTCTTCATTCTTCATTTAACAAAACAATTGTATCGTATAAGTTTTTGGTTTTTTGCTTCTCTTGGGTGGCGATTGATAATATTTTTACTCTCTGTTCTTCATCAGTATTCTTAATTTGTTTGTTGTTTCAGATTTTTTGATTGATGTTTTTGTTCGGAGCACATGCCAGTATACCTGGTTTATCATTACATATCCCACTTGATATTGATTGTCTATCTTTGAATGAACAAGGATCTCCTATTGATTTACTATCACATGCTTGTATAGCTTCGTTTGGTGGTTCCTTCGGCTTTCTAGATACATAAATGATTGTTAATGATATTATAATCACTAATAAAAATCATACTGATCGTATAATAAGGTTTTTTTTATTCTTCATCTGTTGATTGGAATAGATAAAACTAAAGCTGGTTTAATTGTGTTATGTTTTTTTCAAGACTGTTTTGCATTGCGTTTGTTAGGTCATCTACTTGGTTTATATAGTTAAGATACGAACTATTAGTAACCTTATTATTCAAATTTTCTTTGCTGTAGAAAAATCATATAACAAGGAATAAGACAATAAATGCTCAAACTCAAAAGGTAATTTTCTTATAATATAAGAACCTTGAATATATCCCATATTTTTTTTCTTTTTTATGTATCTTTGTTTTTATGTCATTCCAAACGCGCTCTGGAGCTATAAAAATTGGATAATTGTTCATTGGATTATGATAAATAAGATAAATGTAGTTTTTTTAGTTTGTTTTTAGCCTGAAACAAAATTGTTCAAACAGTGTTTTTGGGTATTTTTAATATTTTTCAAACCTCTTCGTACGACTTTTCTTCATAGATTATTAAATGAATAACCTCTCTTGTCGTAGTATCCATTTCTTGGATTATGTTTTGTATTTGTTTTTGTTCAAAATTTAAATTTACCTCTTCTAATAATGTGTGGTATTGTATCGTATCATCTTCAAAATATACAGTATTTTTGTTTTTTTTGATGAGATTGATTGCTGAATTGTGTGCAATTGTATAAATCATATTTTTCATATTATCTACTTTTTTTTGACTCATATATTCTCGTAGTTTTACGAAGCTATCTGATAAAATCTGACTCGCATCATCCTTGTTATAATTGAGAATGTTCAACAAAAATGAGTAAACCTTATCCTTATATTCCATGTAAAATCTTTCGAAAACCATCATTTGATTTTCTGGGATGCTATTTTGAATATCCATTAAGAATGAGTTAATAATCGGCTAAATACTAATAATGTATGATTTTATATATTATAGACACTCTAGATGTAAAAAAATTTTTACTTTTTTATTTTAACTTTTGATTTCATTAAATCACTTGTTTTTTATGTAAATATCTATATCGATAGTCGTTGATATAGTTTATTTTCTTAATCTATCTTATGCGTTGTCTTGCTAAAGAAGAAATTAGTCAGTTTTCTTCTATTTTGAAGGAGGTATCACAGGATCAAAGGTTACAGATTGTTTGTATGTTACATCATGTCAAAGAACTCTGTGTGTGTGATATCTATGAAAAACTTGGTATTAAACAAAACTTAGCATCACATCATTTGTGAGTATTGAAGAAATTGGATTTTGTAGAGACAAGGAGAGAGGGGAATAAGATATATTATAAACTTAACTATAAGGTATTCTCAGTATTCCAAGAAAAGATCGGTATCCTTTTTAATGTATAGTATATTTTATCTTGTTATGTTTTTGTTATGGACGTTTCTTCTTTATATTCACCGGATGCTTGTGATATCCGTGGTAAACAATCAAAAGACAAGTGGACTTGGACTGAGTATTTTGAAAATAAAAAACAGTTAGAATCTAAGGGTGTTCGCGTAGTTCTTGTCGATATGATCAATCATCCTATTGAGGGCGCTGTTCCTATCTCCAATGAGATGTTTTCTGGAAATCTCTATCCAGAGTGAACATATTTCTGTCTATATTGTCATTCAGGATGATCTTCCGGCTATGTCCAGATGCAACTAAAGCCACAACTTCCACAATATACTATCATCAATATCGATGCGGGTATCCTTATGTATAATATACAAAGATAATACCATATTTTTATATTTTCTTTTGTTACTATGAAAAAAAATGAATGAGTCTTAGATCGTTTGATTAGACTTTTGGTTGCTGTATTAGCAATAGTGTGATGATATCTTTGGTTATACGGAACGTTACAGATTATTGCCTATGTAATTGGTGTAATAGCTTTATTTACCAGTATTACGTGATTTTGTGCTTTATATGTTCCATTCAAAATCACTACTAATCACCATAAACAGGTTAAACAATGGAAGATTATTGTGTGAATATTGCTTGTTTTTATTGTTGGCTGAATATTTGCTTTCTTAAGTAATTTCTTTAGTAGAAAGTTCTTCTTGGAAGATTACGCCCAAATGAATGATAGCTATAAGCAACTTCTTTTTAATTCTGGAAAAGGAAAAAGAGCAGAATCTATTAGCTATTATGAAAAGCTCATACCTGCCTATGCTAAATTCCAAAAAAAGTATACTGCCTATAAACCATATGTACTCAAGTGAGATGTACAGTTAAATACTGATCTTGAAAAGATAGCAACATTAATGGTTCTCATCAAGTCAAAGATACTTTTTTAATTCCCAATGATGTTACATCCTGGACAATTTTTATTATTTCATCATTAGTTAGTTCGATACTATTATCGGGTACTGGCTCAAATACTTCCATATAGTCTGGACAATAAATGCAATTAAAATTACATTTATTTGTAATAGATATACGTAGAACATTGTTTACTTCTTTTTCCATAACTATCAAATATTAGATAAATATGATTGGTGATTTATCTTTAGAATATGATTATCTTTTTAAAATTCAATTTTAATTTAAGGTATCTATTGAAAAAACGATACTATTGGATAATAAATAGATTGTTTTATTAAATTTATAGAGTAGAGATGGATAAAAAATCCTTATGATGATATAGACAAAATGCCCTTGCTATTATTTTTAATAAAGAATGATATGTGTTTATATGAAAAAATGCTTTATGGTGACAAGATTGGACCTTCCCCAAATGAGGGGTTGAAATGTGAGAAACACTCAATGAAGCTCTTTTTAGAGAAATATATGAAGAGACATGACTTATACAACAAGATTTAAAAATTGTTCATCAATTTGAAAATTCATTTAAAAAAGACTTTTCTCAAGAAGAAATAGAATGGAAAATACTAAATAAAAATGAATTCTTTATAGGAAAAGAAGATCATATGTTCTTACTAAGTTATAATGATAAATGAACTATTAATTTAGAAATAACCTGAGAGCTTATAGATTTTAAATGGGTCTCTGTGAATGAAATAGAAAAATATATAGAAAATAAAAAACTAATTGATTTAATTAAACTAGACTTTTTAGCAGAAAAAATCAAGACTTTATGATAAGAGACTTAAATAATATAATAAAGACATTCAGTTCACTACAAAATATATTATGAGACTCTGTTTTTATACCTGATACGATGCAGGAATTTTGTCGTAAAGATCGTTATGAATTTTCAAAACAATACCTAAATAAGTTTTTAGTGAGTCAAAAAAATGCAAAATTATGAATTTTTAGTACTTATCTTGATGATTCTCTTATAAAATATTTGAAGAATATAGGTCTCCTTAATAATAATGTAATTAAAATATCGGGAGAATGATCTCTACATGAAATAATACTTAAAGATATGAATTTACTACAAAAAATAAAAAAATTGAACTGTAAATATATATTCCCTTATAAAGAATGACTTTTAACCAAGATAATAGCTCAAAAGACGAATAAACTACAATTAAATAATTATAATTGTATAAAATATTTATCGGATAAAAGAAATATATATAAAATATTTCCAAATAAATATCTTCCGATAAAATATTCTATGAAAGATTTTAAAAAAATATTATGAAAAGAAGTCGTTTTTAAACCAAGAATATGAGCAAATTCAAGATGAATATTTGCTTGACTATCGGATGATGTATCCACCACCTTGATATGAATATATTGATTGACCTACATGAGGAAGAATACTCCAATTATCGCCAGACGCTAAAATTATAAAAGAAGCATTAGGTCTATTCGCCCGTTGAATGATAACAACACAAGAGGGGCTTAAAGAATTTTTAAATCAGAGGTGACTTAAGACAAGAAGGTGAAACAAAATTTATCTTTCCTTTGCTCAAAGGCTTTTAGAAAGAGATAGATTATTATTCTATGCTGGATATATTAATTACCCTGATTGGGAAGTAAATATGATACCCGCAAAGCATCCATCAATCATTGATTTATCATTGGTGAGTAAAATATCAGAAAGATTACATCCGATAACTTTCTATAATAAATCTAGCAAATCAGATATTTGAAAGAGGCTTCCTTTAAGAGGATTTCTTATTGATAGTGAGAGTAATATTTACTATTCATGATGACCATCACAAGGCAAAAACAAGTTATATTTCTACTACTCATGTAGATTGAAAGACGAGAATGGTAAAATAAAGACTATAAATATTATGCACAATATTCTTCATACGGAATTTGTCTCATATTTAGACACATTTAAAATAGATGAAGACACTCTTTGATTGTTTGAAATGGTAATGATGAATGTTTGGAAAGAAAAAGGCAATATTAAAAGCGATTTATTGAAAGATAAAACCAAAAGAATCAATGGAATAGATAAAGAGATTAATGCCTTTATGGATAAAATACAAGGAACGACCAAAGAACAAATGATTGAATTATATGAGAACAAGATTATTACATTAACTGAAGAAAAAGAAAATTTACAATTCAAGATAAAAGAGACATCTTCTGAGCAGGATATAGATATTGATAAACTTATTTCAAACACCAAAGCTATTCTAATAAACCCCAAGTTCATACGGGACTTACAGAACATAGAACTACAAAGAATGCTCATAGGTATTCTATTTAACAGCAAAATTTATTATAACAAAAAAACAGGATTTCAAACACCTGAAATCCCGCTTATCTATGCTCATTTAAGGTCTATTGACCTTACAAATACCCATTTGGTGGAGATAGCGTTTAATTTGTTACACCCACTGGAGCAGGAATTAGCTAAAAATCAGTTCTTGATTGTTACGTTATATGATAGTCTGAAGGTTAGTGAAGAAAAGATGAATATGGATAGTTATTAGTTCTGGTTTGTAGAGTTAACAGAATAGGGGATATACACTATATAGATTGTTGTATTTATGGTTTAGAGATCCTTTGGTGGTAATGCTTCGTGCCTTTCAAAAAGAAATTTCATTCTTTTAACTATTTTTTTGTCTACTAACCATAGCTCTCTTTCATTAAAATAATATCATATATAATCCTTAAAGGATGATGAATGATTTTTACCATCAAAAACATCTTTTTCATAAGCAAAATTACAATAAAGATGTCAATCTTTATATATTATTATTGGCATTAACCGATTAATCATTTTTATGTTTCATAAAATTTCTCAACATCTAGCACAACAATAATAATCTCATTCTGCTATAGTTATTTTGCTACATCATATCAGATGACATAGGCCTCTTTTGAAAATTTGCATCAAGTTCAATTTATATATAAAGGGTTTGTTCTGGCTGTGTTTGTACTAATAATCATCTTCATGGATAATTGTAGAAACAAAAAGCAATATTACTCCTATTCAAAGGAAAATTGTTCAAGAGGTAGGATCCTCTCCACCTTGAATTAATCATATTAAAATCATTATGATTGATAGTCCGTATCTGATGATGTGTCTAAACGTTCCCATTATCTTGTAATTATAATATAAAAAAATAATTATTTTTTCTTTTGGGATATGATTATGATTACTATTATCAGTAAAATTATTATACTGATTCATATTGCTTTCAATGTAATAAGTTCAATTATATTGTTCCGATAATAGATTATTCAAAACAGTCCTGCCAATATTATAGCAAATGTCATAAATTGCATATACCACATAGAGAATTTTAATAAACCCGTAATGGTTTTTACTTTAAGATTAGACATTCTTGAGATATCATATCTTTTTCCTGTATGTTCTCTGCAATCGTGTGGTTCTTGATATTCCATTGTTTCTCTTCGTGCATAACAAATGAGATCTAACTTTTTGCTATAATTTTCATAAATTACAAATGGAAAGCATATCAAAGCAGTTGTTCATAGAATAATATATCGTATTGGTTGTATTCGTATGTGCGAGAAAAGAAACCAATACATTTGAGTAATGAACAAACCAACAAATAACAAGCTTCACAAGATAAATAAAATAGAAAATACAGACCAACAGAAGCCAAAATTTCTATCAAATTTTTTGGGGTCTCCTGCTGTTGTATTATATTCTATCATTTCTTTAGTATCTTTACATAATTTATACTTCTTTTTGGTTGCTTCCCAAAATTTATTAAGTTCTTTTTCGTTAGTAATATTTTTTTTCATAACCAATCTAATATATAAAGAATTCTGGAATCTGTTTATATCTCAATTGTTATATTATATTAGCATTATTTTGCAATAACTTTTATTGTTGGCTTTTTTCTATTAGACACAATTAGTATTCTGTCCATAAGATTTTTTTATTGCTCTTAGAATAAGTAAACTTGCTCTTGATTTCTTCCATCGGATTGTTATCTTATGGACGTAATACTCTTTTATCTGATTTATGTCCAATGAGATGACTGACCTATCCAATGAAAAAATTACTAAATCTTGAATGCAATTTGTTGAACCGATTAGAGATTTAAAAAAAATAGCCCAAATCAAAAATATTCTCAAATGAGAATGAGATATAAGAAATCTATTATTGTTTGAACTTGGGATTAACTCAGCCTTGAGAATATCAGATTTACTCTCCATTAGAGTTAGTGATTTATTTGATGAACAGGGGAACGTAAAAGAATATTTTGACTTGAAAGAAACTAAGACATCTAAACCTCATAGAGTTACTATAACACCTAAGGTCAAAAACACTTTATGGGAATATCAAAAAATCTATCCAAACATACTGAAAGATTATAATAATTATATATTCTTCCATAGGAGAACTAATAAGCCGTGAGATAAGCCGATAGGTAGAAAAATGGCTTGGCTTATGCTTAGCCAATGGTGTAAAGATGTTTGATTGATTGGTAATTATTGAGGGCATACGCTTAGAAAAACACGATGATATCAAGCAAGAATGAAGGGTATATCTTTGGAAGTTATACAGCATAAACTAAACCATAGTAATATGTCTGTCACTAAGAGATATCTATGAATTACTAATGACGAAATAGAAGATGCTTGTATGAAATTAGACTTATAAACCCGTAGATGGGTAGGGGGTATCCCCGAATAAAATCCTGATTATATATCCATAAGTTGATACAGTAACTTTCATTAAAAAAACCATTTTGTACTATAAATATTTATCGGATATTGTCAAATATTGTCTTGTATATTACGCATAAAAGATTATTAAAAGCGTAATCTAGAAGAATAGGTTTGATAATTTATTTATTTTTCATTTCCTATGAATAAATCAATAACAATCTTGTTGGCTTTGGCTACTCTAATATTTCTTTCAGGGTGTACAAACAATCAAGATGCCGAAAGGATTAAACAACAAAATGACCTGCTACAGTCACAATTACAAGAGAATCAAGAAAATCTAAATTTTCAAAAAAACTTAAAGTGCCAAGAAAGATGAGATAAATTAAAGGTACAGTACAATAATGTTTTTTCAGCTTATTATAATGAGATAGCTGGTACCTGTTATGTAAAATATTATGATAACAATCAAATGTTAGCTGAATCATCTATGGAAGACTTTTGACCTACATTAACTATTTCTGTAACTCAACTACAACAAAGCATTCCCAAACTATATTGAGGGGTGACATATCAAGAAGTGATAAATATCCTAAATAATTTTCAGCAACCCGCTTTAAAAGGACTGATTATTAAATTATTGTTAGCGTGAGACGTAAAATCTATGCAAATAATTGTATGAATGAAAGAGTGAGATAATATCCCTATTATATCGAGAGCAGATTGATATTTTTGACAATATACACTTAACTATCTAAAAACTGCAGCTACCTGGCTTCCTAAATAATTTTATTTTCAAAAATTGTAAATGAAAAAATTACTAACTATGTCCCTATGAATAATGGTTTTGTTGATGTTAACTGGATGCAGAAACTCTCAAGAAGTTGAACTACTAAAACAACAAAATAGTATATTACAACAACAGGTAGAACTACAAAAACAAGCAATACAAGAATCTGCTGTTACTACTTCTGACTATCCTAGCAATAATGTTGATACGTCTAATAACTATAATACTAACATACCTAATAATGATAATAATAACACTAATTATGATACACCTAGCCAAAGTGCTTGTTGTAAAACCTGTAGTAAAGGTAAGGCGTGTGGGGACTCTTGTATAAGTAGAAGCTATACTTGCCATCAACCAGTTGGATGTGCTTGCGATTGATAATATTTTAAATTTCTAAAACCATAGATGAAAAAGGTTTTTCTTTCGGTTACTCTATTATCTATCTTTTTCTTGATGTGATGTACTAGCAAAGAGGAAATTGCTCAACTTAAGCAACAAAATGATTTGCTACAACAACAAATTAATCAACAAATAGAACAAAAAAGAATAGATAAAGAAGAGGCAGACTTGGCTTTACAGCAAAAGCAAAATTTTGAAAATAATTTGAAATGCCAAGAAAGATGAGATAGTCTGAAATTACAATATAACAATTTTATGTCGGCATATTATAACGAATATGCTAATACGTGTTACGTAAAATATTACGATAAAAAAAGCGATAGTGTTATGGAGGCCCCAATGGAGAATATGGTTAAAGTAATATTAGAAACTCCATTGATGAATTGAAGCTATGAGATAAAGTATGGTGTCAATTTGAGAACAAGTCCTTGAATAAATTGAAATATTATTCAGAAAATAGACCCCACAAACACGGTTGATATATTTGATTATCAGTATGTTGATGATGAACTTTGGTATAATATTGATATGTATTGAACAAGAGGATGGATATCTTCTAAGGCTTTTTAAATAATTTATTTTCTAAAACTGTAAATGAAAAAAAGATATTCGTATGTCGTATATATTTCCTTGTTAATTAATCTAATTCTGCTTGTTTGGTATTTTGTTCCCAAATCCCGGTATATATCTTCAGATGGTTGATACACCTATGGTGATGAAAATTCTTTTAGTGCGTGATGATTTGTAAATCCTATTAATTTCGAGGAATCAAAAAAAATGTATGAAGCATACATAATCTATTGAGTAATGGATAGAAGCAATAAAACATTGTATTTCTATACAGATTTTATTTGAAACAGATGATGATTAGCTAATACGAGTTTACAAAAATTGTTGGTTAGGCGTAATAATGATGAGGAGTTAGTGTTGTATGATGATATTTATGAATTCACAATAAATAAAAAAACCTCAAACATAGTATGAAAAGATAAAGACTGACATATCTTTACGTTATGAGTCCATAGGTATATATGATTTTAGAAAATAACCAATAAAAATATTTTTATTTTCTAATATGTATAAATGAAGAAAAATATGATAACTCTTTTTGTTCTTATGATGTTGATGTTTTTATCTTGATGTACAAATAACCAGGAAACTCAGCAGATAGATACCTCAAATACTGCTAGTATTGATGTTCAACAAAAATGTGCGACTCAAGCAAAGATATTTTTCGATAATAAAAAAGCAGATATTAACACTTGGGATTACCAAAACCACTATAATGTTAACCAAAATAAATGCTTTATTCTAATTACAGAAAGATTTTTTGATGATTCTGGAATTTCTGAAATTCTATATGATGTTTTTGAAAATAAAGAATATGCAAATGGAACATTTGGTAAGGATTGACTAGGTAAACCTAGTAACTACTGCTATTTCATCGACCAAACAAAAGATTGTAAATCAGTTACTGATTTTAATGGGTTTATTAAAAATTATATGGAAAATTAATTTTTATTTTCTAATTGATAATATGTCACAATTTAGGGTTAATTCTTACCAACTATTGGAATCGAAAAAATGGGTTCCAGCTGGTATGATTTCGGTCGATATTAACTGAGATACTATAAGATATAAGGAAGTAGATTTATCAGCAGAAGAAAGATTTGACACGAAAGAGGAAGCAGACGATTTTTTTAGAGAATGGTTTACTAGAAATGGTGATGTTGAAATAATTTGATTATAAATTTTATTACTTTCTAATACTGTAAATGAAAAAGTTTTCTTTCTTGATTCTCGGCTTTATCTTTGGGTTTTTATTGTTTGGTAGTAATATAAGCGTTTTTGCTTCAAGTGTTCCTTCAGCAACAACTCTTACGATTACTGGTACTCCAAATGTCGGACAGATATTGACTTGAGGATATACTTATTCGACACCGGCTAGTGTTTGGGAGGATGTAGGAACTCCAATGTCTTTTTCGGGAGATGCCTTTTCTCCTATTGTTATATTAAATTCTCTAAATATACCATATATAGCGTATCTAGATAATCTTGATTTGCCACGAGTTAGAAAATTTAATGGAACTAGTCGAGAACTTGTTTGAAATTCACCAGTTTCTACAGGAACAGTGGGTTATTCATTTGCAATGGCCAAAAATAATATTCCTTATATAGCATATTCAGATTCTACACAGTGAGCTGGGATTTACAAAAATAAAATCACGGTAAAAAAGTATAGTTGAACAGACCGAGTAGTTGTCTGACCTCTAGGTTTTTCACCTGGTGGTGATGCTAAAGTTTCTTTGGCTATAGACAATAATAATATCCCGTATGTAGCATTTATTGACTCAATTTATGCTTCTAGTTCTAAGGTTTCAGTAATGAAATTTAATGGAACATGACGAGATTATGTTTGAGATTGGTGATTTTCTTTAGGAACAGACAATGTTACTAATATAAATCTTGTTTTGGATAATAACAATATCCCATACGTTGCATATCTTGCTGCTGGGAATGTTTCTGTTATGAAGTTTAATGGCACGTGACGAGACCTCGTTTGAACCCAAGGGTTTTCCAGTTATAGCGTGGAAACAATTTCTTTCACTTTGGACCATAATAATGTTCCTTATATGGCAATGGGTTTATCTACCGGTATCAACCATGGTCCTGCATCTATGATGAAATTCAATTGAACTATTCGACAGTATGTTTGAACCATGTTTCTCTCATCTGGTCTTGCAACGTATGTCGATATGACATTAGATAATAATAATGTTCCCTATATAACATATGCAAACACTTCAGACCAAAATAAAGCAACTGTTATGAAATTCAACGGTACCAGTTGGGTCGGTGTTGGAAATTCAGGTCTTTCATTGCCAAACAGATATCCTTCTTCTATTGCTATAGATGCTTTCAATATGCCATATATATGATATGGTAATGGCTCTTGAGCCAATGTCTTAAAATTTGGTGTCCATCCAGAATGAACATCGGTTTATAGTTGGTATAGAGATGGAATATTGATAACTTGAGCCACAGGAATAGGTTATAACGTCCAATCATCAGATATTGGCAAGACTATAAGATTCGGAGTCGTTCCAGTCCCAATCATCGGTACCACTTGAAATCTACAACAAAGTTCAGGAGTAATTATAAATTCAGCACCAGTTGTCTCTAGTGTTTCAATTACTGGTACTCCTAATGTTGGTCAAACTCTTACAGGAGTATATACTTATGGATATACAAATATTACTTGGGACTTAGTAGGAGGAATATGATTTTCTTCAAGTGGAGTATATTATCCATCTATTACAATGAATAATAATAATGTACCTTATGTAGTTTATAATGATGTGGGAAATTGAGGAAAAGCAACAGTAATGAAATACAGTTGAACCAATTGGGAAGTTGTATGAATGTCAGGATTTTCATCTGGAGGAGCAATTTATACATCTATAGGTATAGATGACAATAATATCCCATATGTTGCATATATGGATATATGAAATTCAAATAAAGCAACAGTGAAAAAATTTAATTGAGTTTCTTGGGAAACTGTAGGGATGCTAGGATTTTCATCGGGACAATCAGAATATATATCATTGGTAATAAACAATAATATCCCATATGTTGCGTATAGAGATGCGGGAAATTGACAAAGAGCAACAGTAATGAAATTTAATTGAGTTTCTTGGGAAACTGTAGGTATGCCAGGATTTTCATCGGGAACTGCTAACTATGTGTCATTTGCAATAGATGGTAATAATGTCCCATATGTTGCATATAATGATGTGGGAAATTGATGAAGGGCAACAGTAATGAAATACAGTTGAACCAATTGGGAAGCTGTATGAACTCTTGGTTTTTCACCAGGTCAGACAGTTCATACATCCTTTGCTATCAATAGTAATAATATTCCATATATGGCATTTGCTGATAATTCTAATTGAAATAAATTAACAGTAATGAAATTCAATTGAATGAACTGGGAATTTGTATGAACTTCTGGTTTTTCATCAGACCAAGTATATTCTCTGTCTTTGCGTATAGACAATAATAATACCTCATATATTTCATATGTAGATTATGGAAGTGGACAAAAATCTACTGTGAAAAAATTTAATTGAGTTTCTTGGGAAACTGTAGGAACTCCAGGATTTTCATCAGGAGTAGTTGGTTATACTTCTTTAGCTATAGATAATAACAACAATCCTTACATTGTATATGACGACCAGGCGAATTGATATAAAGCTACTGTAATGAATTTTTATAGTCCCCCAGAGGGAATATCAACCTATAAATGGTATAGAGACAATACAGAAATTGTTTGAGCAACTACAAAAACTTATAGTATTTTATCATCAGACCAAGCTAAGACTATAAAATTTCAAGTTACTCCAGTATCCTCATTGTGAGCAATTGGAACAGCAGTACAAAGTACCTGACTTGTAATCAACACAGAATCATCTGGCTGATGATGAGGTTGAGGTGGGTGATGAGGTTGAGGATGATGAACAACAAATACAGGGACCGTTAACACTGGTTCAAATACTACAGGAGCTAATAATAGTGGGAATACACAATTACTAACTTGAAGTATGAGTGGATTTTCTAAAGAATTTATAGATGCCTATCTTTTTGCCTACAAGATTTGAATAATAACTCAAGAAACAATACAAAAAGCGGATTTGAATTGATATCTAACTAGAGCTCATATGGCAAAGATGATGAGCAATTATGCTATTAAGATTATGAGTGGAGTAATAAATACTTGACGTCAATGTAACTTCAAAGATATTGCAACCCAATCAGTAGAAATGAAATCTTATATTAAGCTATCTTGCCAGTTAGGCATTATGTGAGTGGGAATGGAAAACTTTAATCCAAACTGATTAGTAACTAGAGCAGAATTTGGAACAGTTCTATCAAGAATACTATATGGAAACAAATACAACAACTGAACACCGTATTATATAGAGCATTTGAAGGCACTAAAAAAGGATTGAATAATCACAAACATCGACCCGAACTTGAAGGAAGTAAGATGATATGTGATGCTTATGTTGATGAGGGCGACTAAAATATTCTAATGAGAGGAATCTAGGTAAAAGAAGAAAAAAGTTAGAAAATAAACAGATACATTTTAACGCCACTAAAACGACATAAAAATTATATTAAAACAGATAGACTTTTATAAAAAAATCTAATAAATAATTCGCAGGACGATAAGTGACGAAATGCTGTAAATAGTTATTTATCTACAGGACAGCATATGTATACTTTTGGGCCAAATGTTGTTTTACCCTTGTATAACTACAAAAGATGGTAGAAATTAATACTCAAGAAGAAGATAGATTGATTAAGAAATATGAGGATGAAATAAAATCGTTAACCAAGAAAGACTATTATGTTGATGATGTGCTTGCTATGTATACTAAAGATACAGAGAAAGAACGTATTAGGAAAATAGAAAGATTAGAAGACCAAATAGCTGAACAAAAAAGAATGAAAGTTCTAAAAGCTACGTCTAATGAAAGCAAACCTAATATACAGTCGATGAAATTATGAGATATAATCATAATTCCCTGAATATGTTTTATATTGGGTAATTTTGCTATGTCTGATTATAATACCTATGACAATATGAGGAAACTTTTTGAGAAAGGCGTAGAATTATATATTACTAAGGACACACCAAAACCTAAATCACCTTTGCTTGCTGATTGACAGTTTTCTTCTGGATTAAAATTCCTTTATGCAGTAGTGAGATACATCAATACAAAACAGATGAAACAACAGGATGGGATATGTGAAATACATACAGATAAAGACTTTGCCTCCTATTTTAAGGATGCTGGTAGGTACTTTGATTTTATAAACAAAGAAAATTCTGATTTAACCGATAAGACATTAGACTACTGGAAAGGACCTAGGAATTATTGTAAAAAAATTCTATCAAGATGTTCCAATAAAATATCTATAGATTCTAAGGAATGAGGTAAAAAATGACTTTGATTCTATGTCAGGTATAAAAAATAACTAAATCCTAATATGAAATATAATAAACGTGTAGAACATACACGTTTTTTGTTTTGCATAAAAATATTCATTTTCCTAGGTGTAAATTAGGATTATCTGTTTTGTCTTGTTTGAATGTATTTTCTTACATACACGGGTTGATAAGCATATATATACCCTGATTTTTATAATCTAATAAGAATATATGCAATCGACTAAACCAGAAACCCCATCAAAGCTAGATTATTTCCAATTATCCAGAGAGTTTAATGCTCACTGACTCATCTATGGGAGATATAAAAATCTTCTATGGTATTGGGAACAATACGAGGAGATTAAAAAATTCGTAAAATTTGATGAAAGCACGATAAAAAACAAACAAAGGTAATTTGTATCGGTTTGACGTCATAAGATGTCAAACAGGGGTAGATTTCTATCCAAGAGAAGCCAATATTTTAATATAAGATGTATTGATAGATAATGAAAGATGTTGAATATTATAAATCTAAGTACTCTCATATACCAGATGAGAAAATTGAAGAATTGTATACTATGATTGATACAATAGCTTATCTGTTAGTTGAAGAATGTGATTTTGATATCCAAAATCAATAATTATTTATTACACTTTATTTTTCATACAAAATACTTAATTATATACTGCTTAATAATATTTATATCTAGGTGTAATAAAATATGGGTAAAAGGACAAAATTACAATACGACCTTGTTAGCAAAAAAATTTTAGTTCCTGAAAAGAAAACTAAGATAATTTCTAATCCTAGATGACTTATTTATTTGAGAGTATCTACCGAGGAACAAAAAACTAGTGGTCACGGTATTGAAAGACAGCAATGAAATTGTGAATTATGGGCTAGTAGAGAAAATCCTTCAGTTGAAATAGTAAAAATATTTAAGGATGAAGCGGAGAAGTGATGAAACCTACATAGAAATGAATTTTTGGAGGCAATAGCATTTTTAGAAAAAGAAAATAAAAAAGAATTAAAAATTCATTATTTTATTTGTGATACGAGCTCAAGATTTTCTAGGTCTAGTGATATATGATGAGCGTTTAATCTTGTATGAAGAATACAATGTACTTGAGCTAAACTAGTGACTGTTGGTAAATGATGAATAAGAGATACAACAACCGAAGAATGATTATTGTCTTTGTGAGTAGATTTCATAGTAGATGCCGTGGAGAGTCAAAGAAGTAGACAGAGGTCATTAGGGGGGAGTATACAAAGATTACGTTCTTGATATCGACCTTTTCCTAAACCACCTCTCTGATATATATCAGTAAAACAGAATATTTGAGGAAAATCAAACATTATATTAGAGTTAGATGAAACAATTTCTACGATATTAAGAGAAGGACTGACTAAATTCGCTAACTGAATTTTGCTCACAAAAGACCATTTACATAAATTTTTTGTAAAAAAGTGATTGCAATCTAATAGTCCTAAAAACAAGACAGGTAAATTGCATCCAAGCATTATTGATAGACTATTGGATACTTGGAAATTATATGTTTATGCTGGATATCTTATTTATCCTGATTGGGACGTAAATGAATTGGTATAGGGGAAACATCCTCAGATAATTACTTTGGATGTGGTAGATAAAATAATAAGAAGATTGGAAAAGGATAAACCTACAACTAGTTTACGTAAAAAAAAATATGATACAGATTTGTATGAATATCCGCTAAAAAGAATATTACTGTGCCCAGAATGCTGAAAACCTATGACTAAACGAAAATCTTTGTCTCATACTTGAGATTATCATCCTTATTATTGATGTAACAATGCTACTAAGTACAATTGATGAAAATGTCCTTTATTCAAGAAATGAGTCCCTAGAGATTTGGTGCATTATGAAATCAAGGAAAGACTAAAATCTTTATCTCCTGGTGAGATAGCTTCGGATATGCTTAGAGAGAGATTGAAATATCATTGGGACGAAAGAATGAAAAATAGAAAATTTGAAGAAAATAGTAAACGCAAAAAAATCAATGATATAGAAGATAGTATGAAAAAAATAGAAGATAGTCTGGATAATATTACTAATATAGAACTCGTTAAAACGAGAGAAGAAAAGTGGGCATTACTAGATGCAGAAAAGAAGTGTATACAAGAGGAATTAGATAACCCTTCTTTAGCTGACATTCAATATCAAAAACTATTAGATAAGGCTTTGACTGTAATAACAAATCCTATAGCTATATGGAATTTAAACAAACCCGATTTAGTTCAGATGCTTATACAGGTGTGCTTTAATGGTAAAATCTACTATAAAAAAAAGGAGTGATTGCACACCCCTGAGTTGTCAGTTATCTATACTACTTTCAATGCAATTTGAAACGTTAATTCCCGTAATTTGGAGATGATGGGATTCGAACCCATGTCTAAAAGGCATACATAAAGATTTCTACCACGATAGTCAATTAATGGGCCAAGATTTTTAGTGTTAATCATACAGGCGAGCCTTAGCCAATCGACAGGCAGAGCATTTCGTCTGATCAACATAATGGTTTCCTACTTGGTCGCCTCGTGGCTAGTAGGAGTCACACAACGAGGATGGTACGTCACTAGGCAGCTAGGCTGTAGCTAGGAACGAGAGCAAAAGCTCTGTTTAATGTTTTAGCATTTTTGAATGAACGATTGTTTTATTTCGGTACGTTCGTCGAAGAGTGGCGGTCGATATATATGGAATCCTCCTATCAAATCCAGAAGCATCCCCATACAGTGACTATACATATTTCCTTCAAAAAATCAATAGAACTAAAAAACGTTAGGAATCTCTCCTGACGTTTTTTGTAGTCTTTTTTATGTAATTATTTTTTCTTGGTAATTATTTTTTCTTTTTTTATGGGTGTTTTTTTCTTGGCAGGAGCTTTTGCTACTGGTTTACTCACTTTCTTTTTTTCTATTTGTTTGTTTCGTGCTTTATGTACTGGCTTATCTACTACTTTACTTACTGATTTTTTACCAATATATTCTGCATCATCGAATGCGAGAATTGGAATGAAAATCATTTTTAAGAATATAATTCCAAGTCCATATGTCCAATGTTTTCAGAATCTTTCTGCGATTTTGAACGCATTGATGATCATAAAAATGGCAAATACGGGTGGTAGTAAAATCCATAGAAAATTTCGTCCAGATCGTCCTCCAAGTTTAAACATAAGGTATCGATTATAAAATGGGATAAATATTCCCCATCCTGGAAGTCCAGCTTTTTTAAATACTCTCCATCGAGATATAATCATCAATACTACAAGGGCTAGAATTACTATCATTCGTACGACTGCAAGTCATCAAAAAAATCATCCTATTCCCATCATAGCATCTTTGTTGATGTTTCCCGTGAGTGTCGCTCATGAGAGTTCAAAAGAAAAATTCATTTTTTTTTGTTATATAAATAAAGTAAACAGGTATAATGTAGCTAAATTACACGATATTTCAAGTGGTGTTGTTTTGAAGAATCACTTGAAAAATACTTATAATCTGATACATCTATCTTGATTTTATTTTTTTACGATGATATATGCTCAAAGATTTTATGGCCTTTCTTGCTCAATACAATATTTTCGGTATCGCTATCTGATTGCTTATTGCGACCAAAGTGGGGACACTTATTAAATGATTGATTGAGGACCTTATTACTCCACTGCTTTTGCAACCAATTTTGACAAAACTTAGAGTACAACATATTGAAGACCTTTCTTATAAGTGAGTATTGTATGGTAAAGTATTGTCTACCTTGATTGATTTTTTTATTACTGCTTTTCTAGTCTTTCTTTTTATTAGATATATGCATATCACACTTCCCCCACTAGCACCTATTAAATAAAATTTTTTATAAAAAAAACTTCCGGTATTCCGGAAGTTTCATATCGTCCTTATTCGAATGGTTCGATTCTGTTGATTTGTATACAGAAGTCGTTGAACTTTTTTTCAAGTTCATCAAATTCTTCCGTATCGTCGAACTGTCCTGCTTTTAGTGCTGCTTTGTAGATGGTTTTCCACCAATAAAATCCAAGCACCATTTCATGTCGTTCTTCAAGTATAGCGTCATTGATGTCTGATTCAACCTTGAACCCTGCTTCTAAGTGATCATCTTTCGATTTCATTTTTCCCTTCAGATTTATCAATGCATAGATAACTATACCAGCATAGAAATCTCCTTTATCATCGGGATCACCTATATCATCATGTACTACTTTTTCGAAAAAGTTTTGCCCTAATTCGAATTTTCTGAGGTCTTCAAACCATGATCTCTTGGTAATCCATTCGGGATTTACCTTTTTAATCTGTTTTACAAAGTTTTTTACTCTGTTTTTGTACACTTCTTCTTGTGTTTCCATTGTTTTATAAATTTATGATTATTTTTTTATTTTTGAATAGATACGATAACTAAATGTTTTATTAAGTCAATACTTCAAGTACGTTGGATAATTCGTTTCTTTTTTTATATCTTTTTTGTCATATTTAATATTTCCTGTTTAATGTCGCTAGAAATTTTACTATCTTTGGTAATCCTTTGGACATATCATTGTATAATGGGTAAGATGATCTGTTTGATGATTTGATATCTTTTGTCTTCTTCTTTGCCATCATTGAGTTCTTTGTCCCATCGTAACTGAAGTTCAAGTAATGTTTCATGTTGGCTTTCATCGTTGGCTGCTTGCGTGATGAGTGTATCTGGTAATGTTTCAGTTATCTGAGTAATAAGTTGGTTGAGTTGTATCCACTTATCTTGTGATTCTATAAATTGTTTAATAAATTCTTGATAAAATAATGCTGCGACAAGCAACTCTCTATCGATTTCATATTTTTTCTCTTCTGTTTTTCTCGCTATTTGTTGGAGGATAAATTTACCTCCGCTTTTAGCAAATTGTTTGTATTGCGCTTCCATAATATTTTCTCTTACGCCTATTTGTTCCCCTAATAACTGAATATAATGGTCTTGCATCGCATTGTTTTCGATATTCATGATAAGTCCAAACAAAATATTTAGTATTTTCTGTTTGTCTATCGGTGAGGTAAGATCAAATTTCTTCTTTAGATTTTGGAAAATAACATAAAAGCCATCCTGACTCTTTTTTCGTTGTTCATCGAATTTTTCTTTCCCATCTGCCGTATTTGCGAGTTCATCGATATCTTTATATCATTCGGGAAGGAGTATTATTTTGGGAAATAAATTATGTTGATATGCCAAAGTGAGTGCTCTTAGGCTTGCATCTTGTCCTGCATCATCACTATCAAAAAGCAAAAAAAGGTGTTCGGTATATCTTTTGATTAATTTCAAGTGTTCCTGGGTGAGTGCTGTTCCACAAGTAGCTACACCAAGTTTATATCCTAGTCTTGCTAATCCAATAACATCCATTTGTCCTTCTACGATGAATAGTGCATTATGTTCTTTGATATCGTTTTTTGCTCGATTGAGTCCATAGAGGAGTTTAGATTTCTCAAATGCTTTGTGCTCTGCACTATTGAGATATTTTGGTTTGTCGTTGGGGTCGAGTACTCTTGCGCTGAATCCGACAATATTATTCATAGTATCGTAAATCGGAAATGTAATCCTGTGTTTGAAAAACGTATAAATATCACCTCCGGTTTGAGATTTTTTTGCGAGTGATGATTCAATCAGATCTTTGTCTACAAATCCCTTATTTTTCAATTCTTGAATCATGGTATAGTGTGAATCTGGCGCGTATCCGATACCAAAATCATGTATCATTTGGTCAGAAAGTTTCCTTTGTTCGTTAAGATATTTTTTTGCTTCTGGATGTTTTTCGAGTTGTTCTACAAAAAACTTTTGAGCGATTTTGTGGATACGTTTGATCTTTTCTTTTTCATCTTGTCGATCATCATGTTTAGTCGGATCTATCTGATATTTTGCGAGGTCAATATTTGCTTGTTTAGCCAATTCTTTTGCTGCATCCCAAAAATCTATTCTTTCTATCTCTTGCATAAATGTGATTACATTTCCTCCTTTTCCGCATCAAAAACATTTGAAAATCTGTTTGCTTGGAGATACCATAAAAGAAGGAGTCTTTTCGTTATGAAAAGGGCAGTTACCAGAAAAATTTGCACCTGCTCTTTTTAGCGGCATATATCTTCCAATAACGTCTACAATATCGACGGTGGATAAAATATCTTCAGTCAATTTGCTCATATTTTTAGCCTAAAGATTGAAACACAATAAAATCTATATCTTGGATAGCTTACGAATTTCTTTTCTGTTCGCAATAAAAAAAAGAAAGCTGGAAATACCTAGCTTTCTTATTCTCTTGCGTGTTAATGTGTGAAACGTGTTTTTATAGCAGCTTTTGCTGTTGGTTGTGCTTCGTTTTTTAAGAGGGTTGTTGTATCCTCTTGCATGTTTTTGTGCTTACCACTAATCATTCTAATACTCCATAATGCGCCAGGAATTCCTAACCCAAAACAGAATACTAAAGTAATTATTGAATACTTAATAAGGCTTTTTTTATATTGCCTAATTGCTTGAAATGCTTCTCTCATTTTTTTATGTATTTTTTTTATGCCTGTGTTTCTTGTAGGTATATATAGTAGTAAATCAATGTTTTTTTATAGGGGTGTTGTAAAAAAAGAGCTGCTTATAAAGCAGCTCAGTGTGCCTTGGTATAGGGTATTGACATTGTTTTTATAATGTCCTGTATGAAGAACATTACTTCTTTATTATATCTATTTATTTTGATAAGTCAAGTATATTTTAAAACTTTTTGTTTTATTTACTTATTGGTTGTTTCTTCTTCTATATCATTTATTATTGGTATGTCTTGACGAATATAATATAATAAGTATAGTAATTTTATTGTTTTATGTGTTTCATGACTTCTTATGGTACAAGATAAATTTCAAACATTACTCTCTATAAAAGATACATTGCAGAAATATCATGGAGCAACTAAATTGCAAAATATTCCTGAAATTATCTCTTCTTCACTGTATGCAGATCTTACTCAAAATATTGATAGCAAACTTTCTTTGGATATTACGATACGTGCTGTTATCAACAAGATTACTGATGTTCTTAATGTAGAATCAATTATGCTTCAGTTTGGTACATTTCAAGAGCAAATCAAAAAGAAACATATTCTTTCCTCTCAAAGAATGCCAGAAAATCAAAGATTGGCGTTTTATAGCAATAAAACCACTCATGAACGAGTGGAAATGCTATTTTCTCCTGAATTATATTATTTTACTCTCAATCCTACAAGCTTCAAAAAAGATGACAAACAATATAATCGCTTAGTTTTCCAAAAAGCTATGGATACGGTAGTTATTGATCCTGATTTGGTGGCAGAATCTAGTTTAGCTACGCTAGATATTGCTTTAGATCCTGATTGTCAAAATCTCAAAGATATTTTCAAAAAAATGTATCCTTTACATTATCAGGATGCTGATCAGAATAGATATACCCTAAGAATCCATGAATACGAGGGGAAATATATAGTATTTGCGGCTCATAAGATAGTTTACGATGTTCAACAACTAGCCACTAAAGGAGAGCAAAGAAAAGAGGATGTAGCATGACATATGAGTGTCTATCCTGATATTTTTTCTATGATCAGAAGAGAAGAGCATATTATTGATGGAAATCAAGAAAAACAAGAAGAATATCAAGATATAAAAAAGAAACTTCTACTCTCCATCAAGGAAATTGAATGGAATAAAAAGGAATATAGTATTCGTATCCAACAAAATGTCCAAGAAATTATTGGTGAAATAGATGCAGCAACTTCTGCGAAAATATTGGCAGATAAATTGTATCATTTATATAAAATCACGTGAAAACACAGTGAAAACGATAAAAAGCTTTTGGATGCAAGTATGAGAAGCTTTACCCAAAGAATAGCACAACTTATAGGTATTTCTTCCCGTACTCAATTACATCTTCTTAAACTCAATGATGTACTAGATGACCAAAACCTGAATTTAAAACTATTCTATACTCAAATACAGATGTTTCTTGCTGAACCCAATATCAGATATAGTAGATTTCTTGTGGCGTTTGAAAATTATTATACTGCACAGAGATGACCACTCAAAGAACCTTTTCGTACTTTTGATATGCAGATTAAACAATGTTTTGGGGATATTGATTGATTGAGAAAAAAAGATCCACAGTCAATTATGGCCAAAGCTGCAGTTATTATTCCCCTCCAAAGAAAATTTCGAGAAAGCTATACCTGGGAACATGCATATAAACTTTGAGATATTTCTCTTGATGAGCTTCAGGAAAATCTTTCTGATGTATCTTTAGATATAATGCTCAAAGAAAAAAACCCCTGATTATATGATGCTATTTTCCCCCTTATCAACCAAAAAAGAGCTACGTTTTCTTTAGATTTTACCAAAGTGCAGCTCAATCATTTTTTTGATGAACTAAATGATCTTGCTTTATTACAGTGAACTATAGATCTCCTTGATGGTATGTTTACCTAATTACTTTATGTAGAAAAGATATAAATTTTCTTTGCTTAATTTTTTTGCTACTGCCTTCACGTCTTCGAGTGTAAGACGTTTATATTTTTTCAAAATTTCAGGAAGTGTTTCTATTTTTTTATATATCAGATATTGGTTTCCGATAAAACTTGCCATTTCATCTGATGATTCTATTCCCATTTGGATTTGACCTTCGTTGTATCCGATTGCATTGTCAAATTCTTCTTGCGTGATGTTTCATTCAGCGATATATTGTATTTCTTCAAATATTTTTTCTACACCAAAATCAAATCTTTGTTTATCTATTCCTGCTCTTATAATAAATACTCATAAATCTTCCTGACTCATATGACTTCCTTTGATATAATAACACAATCACTGCTTTTCTCTTATATTTTGGAAAAGTCTTGATGACATATTTCCTCAGAGAATCGTTCCTAATACATTTGCTGCATACCTACTATCATCATCACCTTTGAATCCTGGTGCAGATATTACTAGATGTGACTGTTCGTTCTTTTGTTCATACCATGCTGTATGTTCTTTCGGTAATGTTTGGATAAATATCGGTTTTTCTCATGTTTTCTGGGTAGGGAGATTGGCAAATTCTTTGTTCAATTGGTCTATAATATCTTGTTTATCAATAATTTTTCCTGCAACCATAATGATGAGATTGTCTTTGGTATAGAGTTGTGCTTTGTGATCAAAAAGCATTTGTTGGGTGAAAGCATTAATATTGTCTTCAGTACCTACAATTGGTCGTCCAAAACTATTGTCTCCAAGATAGTAACTTTGCCATTTTTGCATGACCATTGCCATGGGATTGTCTTCATACATCTTGAGTTCTTGGATTACTACTCATTTTTCTCTTTCGAGTTCTTCCGTATTGAATTTGGCGTGGTTCATCATATCTGCTAGGACATCGATTGCTTTATCGATAAATTCGGGAGCACATTTGACATAGTAACCAGCAAATTCATCTCCGGTGTAGGCATTAAATTCCCCTCAAAATTTGTCTACTGCTTCAGCAACTGCTTTTGGGGTGGTGTACTTATTTCCACCTTTAAAAAAGAGATGTTCCAGAAAATGACTAATTCCGTTATTTTCTTTGTTTTCATAGATACTTCCTGCTTTACACATAATTTCTATAGTCACTGAATTAATATCTTCAATAGGAGCAAAAATCACATCAATTCATGCAATAGGTTCGATAGTATACTTCATAATTACCCAATAAAACGATAAAATCTCCTTAAAAGGACGAATGATACAACGAATAACTATTCGGCGGTGAATTGCAATACTTTGCATATGAAAAATAGCCCATATAGCGTAGGTAATAAGCTTAAACTTGTATTTTATATTATATACATATATTTTTATAAATTGTATTGACAAATTAACTATTGTGAGTATAATCCGTTTGTAAAAATTTATTCTTTGTCCCCACTGATGAGTGTAGCATCAACAACAAAAACAAAGATGTTTACAACTGTAGTCCTTAGTTTTGTGGCAGCCTTAAGCGTATTACCGACTTGGGCAAGTACCACCCCAGGAATCGTGCCTATTCCTACAGTCAGTCCTGTTGTGTCAACGCAATGAAATCAGCCAAATCAAGATCTTTGAGAACTTCGAACAAGACTTAGACAGAGGTTTTCTTGAATAACTACAGAGGTTCGTTCTTTACTCGATTGAACTCCTGTCACCACAGTTTTTTCTACCGGAACAACTCCTGTTGGAATATCTGTTCGTACAATTGATGTTAGTCAAGGAATTTGAGTCGAACCCACGATTTCTCGTCAGGATTTTTTTGTTGATATAGCCAATGATCCCTATAAAACATATATAAATAGATTAGCCGCTTATGGTGTACTTACTTCTACGCAGAAGTTTTTTCCTCAAAACTATTTCCGTATAGAAGATTTTATGGTCGTATTTGGCAAACTTTATAAAAAAACAATTCCTCAGAATATTTTTAAAATCACTTCTCCTGATGGAATAATGACCAAATGAATACTTCAACAGATTATAAATGGACTTCCTGATGTTGAAGATGTCGATATAAATGGTAATCCTTATGATAAGCTTATAAGGGCAGAATGATCATATTATCTTGTGCGTATGTTTGATGTACCTGCTTTAGAAACCAATGGTCAGTCCCTTCCTTCCGTGGGGGATGCTTTTACCGATATTGCTAATAATCCTTTTGCAGATGATATTAATACTTTGGCTAGTCTAGGTGTCCTCAATACTTGAAGTCCTAAATTTTATCCTGACAACTATATTCGTCATTATGATTTTGTTATCTTGTTTATTAATGCACTTTTGACTTCCAAAAACGAATCTTTACCTATTGCTTCCCTAAAATTCCCCTATGCTGATGTTGATTCTTCAGCTTCATATATTCCCCAGTTGATTTATGCTACTGATCGTGGTCTTATTGACTATATCACTACCAGTAAGTGAGGACAATTGTTTTTTGGACCTAATGATTTTATCACCAAACATGAAACATATAAGATACTTGCCAAGGCAACGAATGTTAAATACATATACGATCAACAACAAGCAGATCAACAACAAATATCAAGGGCTGAATTGGCTAAATTACTTGTGGATAGCTTTCAATTTCAACCAAAACATATTTCTTCTGATGTACTTTCATGAACCACCTTGAATACAGGAGATATGTCGGTTTTGGTGAAATTAAAAACACTTCTTTCGATGTTGTAATATGTATCCTCTAAACCTTTTGTTTCTGAATCTACTATTTTTATAGTCCCGAGGTATTATATACTAACTTGGGACTTTTTTTACTCGTATGTAATATGTATTCGTGAAATTGTCCTAAAATTTGACAAAAGTATATGTTCTAGGTATACTTGATGTAACTTACCTATTTGTCAGTTAAAATATTTATTTACTGTTCTTATTATTATGAAAAAAACATTTCATACTCTTCATCATCATGTGCTTCATCACATCAAAAAGCATCATAAAAAATATCTTGTTGGATTGTTTGGTGGTTTTGCTGTAGTAAAACTTTTTGCACTTGTACTTTGACTTTCTGTTGTAGAATATACCAATACATCAACCTTTGCACAATTGGCAAGTGGATGTGTACTTACTGGACAATATTATACAGGACAATATCAAACTTGAGGATATCTTACCGGACAGATTATTACTGGACAGATTCTTACATGATGAGAACTTACTGGATGTATTACATTATCATGATATTGGACTTGAGGTACTTTGGATGATTCTGGTGTACTTACTGGTCAAACTCGAATAGAAGAAACTCAGACGGGATGTGTTCTTACTGGTCAAATACTTACGTGAGGACAACTTACCGGATGATATATAACGGGATATTATCTTACGTGATGATATTGGACAGGAGGATATATCACCTGATGTCTTACCAATACAGGAACTACTCAAACAGGAAATACTCAACAACAAACCAATATTTTATCGTGAAATGGTGTCTGTGAATCTGGAGATATTATTTGGAATCTACCTATTTCGTGATCTGTTGTCAGAAATATATTCCCTATACGTTGGGCATATTCATGAATAGATTGTCTTTCTGGATTATCGCTTCAACTACGAGATCACAATAGTCAACGAATCACTTTGAAAACACTTGCTTCTTGAACTACATGATATGACTTTAATTCTGCATCACTCTATAGTTTCCAACAATCAGGATTTTATCATATTATCTGAACAGGTACGAGTGGCCAATACTATCTCTATACAGGAATTGCTACCTGAACATATTCGCGTTTGTTCTCTTGATATATGTTGAGATTCATTACATCAAATCAAACAGGAATCGCTCAGACAGCTTCTTTTGTTATAAATAATCAGCTATCTACATTGACATGAATAACTTTACTTTCTAACTGATTTGCTACGTGATATCTTTCACTTAGTGGGTCTGTGGTTTTAAATTTTATTGCTGATCAACAGCTTACATGATTACAAGTAACTTTATGATGAGGTAAGCTTCCTACCAGTTCTGTGATTTCATGATTATCTTATACCTATACATGGATTCTTTCTTCATGATATACTGAAGGTCCATTAGCTGCAAATATTATTTTTACTAATGGTATCTGAATTACCGGAAATATCTTATATACATGATCACTTGTTTTTGATACAACATTTCCGATTGTTAATTGATTCGTTTTCACTTCATATACAGGATGAGTAGCTCTCAATTTCTCTTGATCTGAACCTGTAAGGTATACTATCACTTATTGAAAAATAGGATGAACCTCTCTAAGTGGTAGTAGTGCCGACTATTTGACTGCACAACAATTTACTTTCTCATGATTAGAAACAGCTCAAACATATATCTTTACTATGAATGTGTATGATAGAGCTGGAAATAGTAGATTAGTGACAGGTGATGTTTTACAAACCAGTTTATGAACTATTTTGTCCCATACATTTATTGTCCCCCTTGCTACTACAATCCAAGCAACAGTAGTAACATGAAATTTATCGACTTTAGCTGTTGTATTCAAAGCTGAAATAGAAAAATTTAATGTGTGCAAAAACGCTTTGAGTTATACTCCTATACAGCTCGATGTAAGAGGTAATAAATTTGTTTTGCAGATGCCTATGTTTCAACAGTCACAAATAAAAACTCTTGTGAATGCGTTTACGTTGTTTGTACTTGATAAAATTAAAAATAATGCTGGTATTACTTCAGATGAAATAACAGAAATCACTAAGAAATTTGATAACTTCTTGATTATATTAAAACTTCTTAGAGATGATAATGATTCATGTAAACAAAATCTCTCTAATTATCATATTAGTCAATTTAAAAATGTTTTGGAGGAATTCAATATTGGTTTCTAATACTTCATTTATCCAATACAGTAAAAAATCAGCTTACTTTTTAGGCTGGTTTTTTTCTTGCTTTGTTACTTCTGAATTATTGTACCTCAATACTTCTTTCATTTTCAGAAATTTTTTTTATGTGAAGTGTGGTCGAATTTTTGAAGGGGAGTTGATCAATGAATTTTGGTCGTTCGATGACAATGTATTCAAATTCATTTATCTGATCGATGATTCATTTTTCAATAAGCTCACTAAATTCTTTGATCCTATACATATCTATGTGAAGGAGTTTTGAATCATACACGTTAAGATAGGCATAGGTAGGACTCTGAACATGATGTTGATTCAGTCATAATCCTTGAGCAAATCATTTGGTTAATAATGTTTTACCTGCTCCTAGTTCTCCGTGTAATAATAAAATCTTATGTTCTTTTGCGAGATCTATTCAAAATTCTATCATTTGTTCTGGAGTGGTGATTTTTTGCATGGGTATACACTATTTGTAAAATATTATTTTCAAATTTTTCTTTCTTTGCATATCTTCCTTTGTCAATGGAGAAGCCAATAAATGTTCCTTTCTCGATAAAGAGTGGTGAGAATCAATTTATCTTTCTTACCTTGTGTTTTATATCGAAAAATTTATATATATCAATATTTATTGCTTTTGATGGTGTATGAAGTTTTTTCTTATCGATGGATCGAGTTTTTTGTATAGAGCGTATTATGCATTTCCCTCTATGAATGATCAAGATGGACATAATATAAATGTTGTCTATGGCTTTTTTCGCATGTTGATGAAAATCTTCCAAGAAAAACCAGATTATTTTGTTATTACTTGGGATTCTCCCGTCAAAACCTTGAGACACGAAGAATATACAGAGTATAAAGCAAACCGCAAAAAAATGGATGATGATTTTAAACATCAGATTCCTATCACACAAGCTATTGTCGAACAATTATGAATTCCTAGTTTAGTCGTACCCACCTATGAAGCCGATGATATCATTTATACTTTAGCGATGAAATATAAAGCTGATACAACCATGAAGATAGATATCTATTCTTGAGATAAAGATTTGAAGCAACTTTTGGATGTAAATGTCTTTTGTGTGGATTCCATGAAGGATATAAAAACCACTACTGAACTTTTTGTTAAAGAATATGGTTTTGATCCGATATATATTTTGGATTATTTAGCTCTCGTTGGTGATAGTGCTGATAATATCAAATGAATCCAATGAATCTGACCAAAAAAAGCATCTGACCTCGTTCAAAAATATCAGACTATTGATAATATGTATCTCCATATCGACGAAATTACCTGAGATAGTAAACAGAAACTTATTGATGGAAAAAAAGATGTCTATATGAGTAGAGGATTGATTGAATTGAAACCTATCACGGAGATAGAAAATACTGACCTTTCGGATTTTGTGTTGAAATTGGATTTTCCTAAATATAAAAAAGTACTTGTAGAGCAATATCATTTCAACTCATTTGAGAAAACTTTGGATGAATTGAAAAAGAAGTTACAGAGTCCGGTACAAAATGGGTTGTTTTAAATTATATGTTTTTGTTGTAAATCTTTGTGAAATATATATTTATACTGCGTTAGTTTTTATTTACCATAGATATTCTATGAAACGTAAACGATTATTATTTCTATTACTATTTGCTGCATTTCCTAGTTTTGCGGCTTATCAACAACAGGGATTCAGTCAATTTCAAGAACTTGATGGAAATATAAATTTCTTCTGTACGGGGCAATGTTTTGCTTTGATTGGTCCTATGGTATGAAGTGATTATATTTCGCTTAATGGTACTTTGCAAGGAAATGGAATTATCTGATATGGTTTTCTTGTTGGACAACAAGTAGCTCCTGGTGAAACTATCCACATTAATTGAGAAACCATACTCAATCAACAATTTATTTTCGCTAAAAATCAATATTATGATCAGATACCACCAGGAGCTCAAGTTATTATGGTAGTGCAAGGTGCTGTGACGTGAAATCATGTAAATATGGAATTTTGAGCTTTGTCCTTTTTCGATAAATTTGCAAATTGATTCAGACAGGCTTTGGAATATAGAGAATATAATCCGAGAACGATTAACTTTCTTGAATGACCTATGTGGAATGGGAAATTCATCAATCAATATTTTTTCGTATGGATCATCATACTTTTGGCTGTCGCTTTGATAGCATATCGGTTTAGCACTGAGCGTAAGGATAAAAGGAATTCGATATTGTTTGGTGCGGGGGTCTTGATTTTTTTCTGGATATTCTTTGATTTCTTCAGTACGAATAATCAAATCAAAATATACAAGCAAACAATGTCTGCTACCAATATCATGGAAAATGGCAGAGTAGGCAGAAATTCAGATTTCTATACCTTTTTGGATTTTATAAAGACCAAGGTACCTAAGTGATCCCAATGATCTTTCATTGCTCCCTATCCTTATAATTTCGAATGAAAATATCATATCTATCCTGATGTGAAGTTTAATATCCTTACATGAGTAAAGTATATCTTCTATTATAATTCTTATGGTGCTCAAGCACCATTTAACTTCAAGGATCCGATATATGCTAATGGCGTCTTGACGTGGGATACTCTTAGCTTTCCTGTACAAGAAGAAATTGTCCGGAAACCTTATGCAAAAATTTATATTTTAAAGAAATAAACGATGATACTTATTCCTATATTTCTGGCATTGTTCACCTGATTGCTTTTGTTGTGGCTCTGTGACCAGCATAAATATCTCAATATCTTTGAACAATTGGTGCTATGATTCGTCGCAGCACTTGCTTTGTTCGTCTTTGAATTATTTCTGCAAGGCATACTATTGAATCATCTCTCCTTGCTCTTCCCTATCATTACCTTTGCTGTTTTACTTGGGATATTCATATACAAGAGCACTAAAAAAATATGATATATCAAAGGAATAATCGATTCCATCAAAATTAATTTTATCGACATCTGACAACAGTTCTCTTCTTTGAAATCACGGAAGAAATATCTCTCCATTGCTATCGTGGTCTACGCTTTAGTAAAAGTGGTTATGGTGTTTTCCATCAATACCCATACACCTACTTTTGATGAAGATGCTGTTGTCGGATGGGATATGAAAACCAAAATATTCGCAAGTACTCAAAGTTTAGTTTTAGATAAATCAAATCCAGAGTATTTCGGGACTGATTATGGAAGATATCCATTTGCAGGTATTACTGATACATATTTTCTTTTGCCATATGGTGGTTTCGTTAATGGGCTTAGTAATATTATTTCTGCATTGATGTATATCTTTGCGATCCTTCTCTTGTTCGGAATTTTTCTCAGAAAAACAAATCTTTTTGTAGCTGTGCTCAGCTGATATGGGTTTATTTCACTCCCTTTTGTTTTTATTCATGGATTCGGTTCTTATCGAAATTTTCCTGCAGGCATATTTCTCTTTATGTTCGCCTTTTATCTGATTGACCAGCTATTCCATCTAGAAAAAGACTATTGATGAAATACCAAAATACTTCTACCTATTATTTTGGTATGATTCCTTTCCAGCGTCACGAGAAATGAATGAGTTATGCTTACAGGAATAACATTCTTATCAATCGTCATACTCTATCATATCTTTAAAAAATGAAAGTTAAAAGAATTTAGGTGTCAATTATGGCCATTGATACCTGTTTTCATCTGATATATTATCGAAAAGATCATTTTTAGTTTCTATCCTATGTGAACAGTATTGAATACGTGAGGAGAAGTAAATGCTAATCTTGTGAATGCTTTTTTCACCAATATCAGTCAGCCTGGAGTCTTTATGGCACCACTCCAACAGATGTTCTATCATCCTGATTATATCTTGTTGTTCCCATTATTAGTGATAGCATTGATACTATTCATTGTTAAATATAAGAAGATGAAAATGATATGGATCATGCTTGCAGTAACGATATTTCTTATTTTCCTTTTCATGTTTATCTTATATGCCAATGTACAATCATTATGATTATTAACTCATTATGCCTTTATTAGATATCCAGTGAGTATTGTTTTGTTTTTGATATATACTATAGTTTATGTTATTTATATTGGTACAAAAAAGGATTATGGACATTGATTATAATCAACGATGGGATCAGCAAAAGCAATCTCATTCTTATCATCCTTCAGTTAGATTGAGAAATAGATTTATCCTTAAACAATTACAAAGGCTATCTTTTGTAAGCCTTATAGATGTCTGATGTGGTGATGGCTATCTTTTGTCTCTTATCAAAAATAATTTTCTACATAAACATTATGCATGAATCGATATCTCTGATGAGATTATTTCGCAGAATACAAAAAAATATCCTTGAATAGTTTTTTCCAAATGAGATTTATGAAAAAAGATAGAATATATCGATGTTTTCTATGATGTTGTAGTGTGTAGTGAAGTCATTGAACATATCTCGGATTGGAAACAAGTCATAGAAAATCTAGCAGCGTTAGTTGCCAAAAAATGATATCTTCTTCTGACGACCCAATCTGGCAAAAGATATAAAAGCGATATGAATATATGACATTTGAAACATTTTACCTTATCTGAACTTGAGAAGGAATGTGCTATATATTGATTACAAGTTATTCAATCATATAAAAAAGGATATCCTTTTTACAATCTCCAGAAACGATTGTATGAAAAGATAGAGAAAAAGGCGAAAAAAATCCAGCAATCTAAAATCACTTTTTTCGGTAAACTATTATTTACTCTCACCTATTATTTATTTTTATTATCTATCAGATCCAAAAGATTATGACCACAAATATTTATGGTTTTGCAAAAAAAATCGTAAGATTTTATATTGTGTGATGATTAGCCTTATTGTGAAATATGCTTATCACTTTCTTTGTAACCGATACGCTCCATTATTCATATAATAGCTCTCTTCTGTTTGTTTTTATATTTAATGTGACTGCTGTATTCTATCTTCAAAAATATTTTACTTTTAAGAATACCAAAAAACAACAAACAAGAAAGCAAGTAATATATTTTATGATATTGCTGGTTGCCATTATGCTCTCATTAAAAATTCTGGTACCTATCTTTAATCCCTATATCAATAATTATGCTGTAAGCACCTTGATTGTTTCGTTTATCATCACTATCATCAACTTCTTAATCCAGAATTTTTTAATTTTTAATCATACTTATGACAAGTAAATTCATCACGGTTGTGATCCCGGCGCTTAACGAATGAAAAGTGATTAGATATCCTATAAATACGGTGTTTCACGCTTTTGAAAAATATCATTTGAAAGGTGAGTGTCTTATTATGGATAGTTCAACAGATGGATGAATCACCCAAAAAGCTGCAGAAGAACTTTGAGCTAGAGTGATTAACATACCAAGACAATGACTTGGTAAAGCATATATTGATAGCATTTCTTATATAAAAGGTGATTATGTCATTATGGGAGACGCTGATGGGACCTATGATTTTATGGAAATGGATGGCTTCATCACAAAACTTGATGCAGGATATGATTTTGTTATGGGAAGTAGACTCAGAGGGAATATTCATAAATGAGCTATGCCCTGGAAAAACAGATATATAGGGACCCCATTGCTTACGTTTTTTATCAATCTCTTTTTTAGGGCGTGAATCTCTGATTGTAATAGTTGATTGAGGGCATTAACTAAAGCTGCGTTTATTAAAATGCAAATGGAATCACGATGATGGGAATATGCATCAGAAATGGTGGTCAAAGCAAAACTTACTCATATGAAAATGTGTGAACTTCCTGTAAGTCTATTGGCTGACCGTGAATGAAGGAAACCGCATCTCCCTGCTTATGCAGCTGGATGGGCTAATCTTAAATATATTATGCTTTTGGCTTCTGAATTTATTTTTTTGAAACTTGGGGCAATAATATGATTTCTAGGTATAATAATATTGCTTTCACAAATACTGGGTCCGATAAATTTTTTGTGAAAAACATTTTGAACGTTCTATCTTTTCCTCTGAATCCTCTTACGAAATATATGATTTTCTATCTTCCAGATGGGAATACTGACACAGAATTTTTCTTATCTCAATAAATTCAGAATTACAAAAATAAGTAAACGAGTTGCCAATGTTTTTACTTTCGAAAGATGATTGGTGTCCTGATGAATTTGAGTTTTGATATGATTTTTTATGGATTTATGAGTCCTTGTACATCGGATACAAACATGAAATATAGATATCATTTCATTTAGGATCTGATTATATGCGTTATTTTTTATGATTACATGAATTCAGCTTATCTATTTCAGTTTTCTCTTTTATCTTTTTAATAAACATAAAAACTAATGAAAATCCTTCTGACGTGATGAGCGTGATTTGTCGCTTCCAATATAACTAAATTTATGCTTGAACAATGACATTCAATCATTGCTATAGACAATTTTGCCTTATGAAAAAAGGAAAATATCGAAAAATTTCTTGCACATCCGAGCTATCAATTCGTCGAGGAAGATTTATTACATCTAGAAAAAATACAAATGTATTTTGAGTGAATCGATCTTGTTATCCATTTGGCTGCTAATAGTGATATTTCCAAGGGTGCTGAAATAACTGATATTGATTTGAAAATATGAACGATAGTTACCTATAATGTCCTTGAATGTATGAGAATCAATAAACTCAAACAAATCATTTTTGCTTCTTCGAGTGCTGTTTATGGAATAGCCCCCAAAGTCCCTACCTGAGAAGATGATGGTCCGTTGTTTCCTATATCTCTCTATGGTGCTAGCAAACTTGCTTGTGAAGCTTTGCTTTCATCATTTGGACATAATTATGGTATCCAATGATGGATCTTCAGATTTGGAAATGTGATAGGAAGAAATTCCACTCATGGAGCCGCTTATGATTTTGTGAATAAACTAAAAAAAGATCCTGCTCAATTATTAATCCTTGGTAATGGTAAACAAGCCAAACCATATATTTATGTGGATGATTTAATAGAAGGAATATTGTTCTGATATACACATACAAATGATGAATTAAATTATTTCAATCTTACGCCACAATGAAAAACATCAGTTACTATAATTGCTGAATCCGTCATCCATCATATGTGATTGCAAAATGTCACTATCAGTTATAGTTGATGAGCACAATGACGAAAGGGCGATGTTCCTCAAGTGGAATTAGATAATAATAAACTCAAACAATTGTGATGGAGTCCAAAATATGATAGTGAACAGGCTGTAATTCAGGGAACGAAAGATATTGTTGATCAGATTTATTTTTGAAAAGAATTATAATATGAAAGTGGTTATCATTGCAGGTGGAAAATGAACAAGACTTTGACTGACTGATATTCCCAAACCTATGGTTCAAGTTTCTGGTAAACCTATTTTACAGTGGCAAATAGAACTTGCAAAAAGGTATGGTTTGGATGAGATCATTATTCTTTCTGGTCATTTGGGTAACGTAATAGTCGATTATTTTGGTGATTGATCAAAATTTGGCGTACATATTCAACATATGATAGAAGAATTACCGCTTGGCACTGCTTGAGCCGTAAAACAGTTAGAATCTTTGCTTACCGAAAGATTTTTTGTATTCTATGGTGATACTATCATGGATATAGATCTTCAGAAAATGATGGATTTTGATAGTATCTATGCAGAGAGTTTATGAACACTGTTAGTTCATCCAAATAATCATCCTCATGATAGTGATCTTGTAGAATCCGACAGACAATGATTGATCAAAGCTTTTCATTCTAAGCCTCATCCAGCATGACTTTATTATCATAATTTGGTTAATGCAGCTCTATATATCCTTGATCCTAGAATATTTTCATATATAGAATCCAATGTCTCCTCCGATTTTTGAAAACATATTTTCCCCAAAATATTACAAGATCATAAAACATTAAGAGCATACAAAACCCATGAGTATATCAAAGATATGTGAACTTTGGAAAGATTACAGCAAGTGGAATATGATATCCTTTCATGAAAAGTTGCTAGGTTAAATATGCAAAATAAACAAAAAGCTGTTTTTATAGATAGGGATGGCGTAATTAATGAAGAAGTCGATAATCTTTCTCATATAGATGATCTTCATATCCTTCCTTGAACTACTGAAGGATTGAAAATCATCAATAAATCTGAATATCTTTCCTTGCTGGTCACTAATCAACCTATGATTGCCAAATGATTTCTCAAGGAGGCAGAGCTTGATGAAATTCATAAAAAGTTAGAATCAGAAATCGGTAAATCGTGAGCATATATCGATGATATCTATTATTGTCCTCATCATCCTGATAAATGATTTGAAGGAGAAATCCACGAATTGAAAATTGACTGTGACTGTAGAAAACCCAAAACGTGAATGATAGATCAGGCATTACAGGAATATAATATAGATATCGCACAATCTTTTATTATTGGTGACAGTACTACGGACATCCAGACAGGAAAAAATGCATGAATCAAAACTATACTTGTCAGGACGTGATATGCTGGTGACGATGGAAAATATAATGTTGTTCCAGATTTTGTTTTTAAAGATTTGCTTGAAGCATCTACCTTTATCGTTGATGATTATGATCGCTTATATAAGGAAGTGGAAGGTTTATTGATAAAAAAACCTAAAATAATATCTATCGCCGGACTTTCCCGTTCTGGAAAATCTACATTTACTCGTATATTTTCTCTTTATCTTCACGATCATAGTGTCCCTTTCCAATATCTTAATTTGGATAATCGGCTTTTGCCAAGGGATCAACGTTCTCCTACCATGACCGTAAGAGAGAGATATCAATACGATAATATTTCTAAAGACTTCGAAACCTTACTTACAGGAAAGCCTATCAAAATCAATACCTATGACGTTAAAAACAGGACGGTGAAGTTATTTACCACTGACTTTGTATATGATCCAACTTCTATTCTTATTATAGATGGTGTAGTAAGCTTGGATATTCCTTATCTGAGAAATATCTCTGATTTTAAAATCTATTGTGATATAGATGAGGATGTCAGAAAAAACCGTTTTGAAGAATTTTATATATATAAATGACTTTCTGATTCTGAAATCACTGATTTGTATCAAACAAGACAGCAAGATGAATATCATTTCATAACCCAAACTAAACAATATTCAGATTGTATTATTTACTTAAATTAGTATATTTTTTGTGTTTTATATCGTTACTTTTTTTGTATGATTATTTCTCGTACGCCCCTGAGAATAAGTTTTACTGGGTGAGGAAGCGATCTTCCTAGCTTTTATCGTAACTTTGGTGGTGCTGTAATTAGTACATCCATTGATAAATATATTTATATCACCGTGAATAAAAAATTTGATAATCATATCAGATTAAGTTATTCACAAACAGAAGAAGTTGAAAATCCAGATCAATTGGAACATAAATATGTCAAAGAGGTATTAAAATATCTGAATCTTGATTGATGACTTGAAATAACTTCTATTGCCGATATTCCTTCAAAATGATCAGGACTATGATCTTCCTCATCATTTACTGCTGGAATATTGCAAGCGCTCTATGTATATAAGTGAAAATATGTATCTCCTGAACAGTTAGCACAAGAAGCATGTATGATAGAAATAGAAAAATGTAGTGAACCAATAGGAAAACAAGATCAATATGCTGCTGCCTATGGATGATTGAATTTTATACAATTCAATTCCGATGATACGGTTTCTGTAGAGCACATTATCTGTCTCCCTGAGACAAAGAAGAGACTTTCAGAAAATTTGATCATGTTGTATACTGGTATCACGAGAAGTGCTTCAAATATTCTTGCTGATCAAAATAAAAATTTGATATCAAATGAAAAAAAACAGGAGATTATGAGAAAAATGGTACAATTGACATATGATCTTAAAAAGCAATTGGAAGATAATAATTTAAATAATTTTGGTCAAATATTGCATCAAAATTGGCTTCTTAAAAAAGAAATGTCTGGATGAATATCTAATCCTCAAATTGATGAATGGTATGATAAAGCTATGAAGGCTTGAGCTTTAGGATGAAAAATCCTTGGTGCTGGTTGATGATGATTTTTGCTTTTTTATGTACCAAAGGATAGACAAGAAGATGTGTATATAGCTTTAAATGATCTTAAAAAGGTTAAATTTAGTTTTGATACTACATGAAGTAAAATAATTTTTATTCATTAATTGTGTTTATTATGAATATTTCTAAACCTTATACTTGATTGTCTATTCAACAAAAAGTTGATTTTTCAAAAGAATATATTGAAAAAATCAAAAAAAATCTAGATATCCTTAATCATCAAGATATTGCCAAAGTCCTAAACGTTATTGAAGAAGCGTTTTTACACGGAAAAAAAATATTCATTACCGGTAATGGAGGAAGTGCAGCTACAGCCAGTCATATGGCGTCAGATTTACAGAAAACAACTCTAGGTAAAGAGCCTCATCACAAAAATAATATACATAAGTTTAAGGCTATTTCTTTGAGTGATAATATCCCTGTTATGACAGCTTGGGGTAATGATGAATGATATGAATATATTTTCTCTGAACAATTGGTTACATTGTGAGAACATTGAGATGTTGTAATCATAATTACATGAAGTGGTAATTCAAAAAATTTATTGAAAACCATAGAAAAAGCGAAAGAGATGGGTATTACTACTATAGGATTTTTATGATTTGATTGAGGAAAGGCTAAAGATATGCTTCATCATCATATATTAGTATCTTCCACGAGTTATTGACCTATAGAAGATATTCATATGATTTTTGATCATTTGATTACTTGATATTTTCAACAACAAATCAATAAAACATTTGAATAATATTCTAATAGTCTTTATCTTTTTCATTTTCCATGTCATCTATGGTTTCTGTGATACTCTGTACTTATAATGCAGAGAACTATATACGTGCGACATTAGAGAGCATACTATGTCAGAGTTATACTACTATTGAGATACTTATTTTGGATAATAATTCCAAAGATATAACTGTAGAAATTATTAAGTCATATAAAGATATAAGAATACATCTTTATCCTTCAGAAAAGAATCTTGGCCCCTATGGAGGGCTCAATTTCTTGCTAGAAAAAGCAACAGGAGATTATATAGCAATTCAAGATCATGATGATTTATGGCATCCACAGAAGTTGGCTAAACAAATAGCGTTTTTGGATAAGAATCATAGATATATCTGATGTGGAACTAAGACGTTGATGCGATATGAATGAGATCAGATGTGATTTGAATATTATCTCTGAAAAGAAAATTATTATACAATCCATCCATCGCTTGTGTTTAGAAATAATAAACATTATAGATATCCTGAAACCGTCTATATGAATGATGCCTTATTTCAAAAAAAAATCCTTTGTAAGTGAGAAAAATTGATCTACAATATAGATCAAGCCATTACCATGCATCGTGTTAGAGATGGTGCAAGTAATTATAGTTATAAGTGGTATAAGCTTACACTTAAAAATTTGAAGACAGTCATTGGTTTGCACCCCCTTTGGTATGTAATTTCTACTACGCTTTTTGAGCTTATGAGAAAAATAGTTTATCCCTTTTTATATCGTTTGAAATTTGGGTATTTGATTGATAAAATTGAGAGAGTGCCATATAGATTACAGGGGTATAAAGTAAGAAAGTATACTAAGAAAGATATTGATAATTTATTTCTTTTGGATAAGTGACTGGTATAAATCCATATATTGATTCACCATAGATTTTTGTGTAAATTTATTATCTAGCTTTATTTCTAGAATATTCTTATTTTTTACTATCCACTCAAATCATTTTTTTAGTTCTTCATAATCTTTATACGGAGCTATATATCCATTTTTTTTGTGTTCTACTAATTCTGTTACTCATCATGTATTAAATGATAATACTGGTAATCAACACGATATCGCCTCTAAAACCGTTAGGGGACAATTATCAGCTAAAGTTGGGTATAAAAAAATATCTGATGCATTAAAGTATTTTCCTACTTTCTCATGATCAACTCGTCATATCTCCCAAAAGCTATCTGATATCTTTTTGCTTGCATGATTTCATATAGTTATAAACAAATATTTCCCCTCTTTTTTATATGCTTCTATTATTTTTTTTACATATTCTAGTCATTTTAATTTACTTTTATTTCCACTTCAAGCTATACTAATTATAATTGTTTTATCTTCTGGTAATTCTAATTCATCTCTGCATTTTTTTTTGTCTTGTTTAAAAAATATATTTGTATTTATTCCGTTGTATATTGTTTTCATTTTATTGTTTGCTGTAATTCAGTCTTTTCTTAGTTTATTATTTGTTCGATTGGATACTCATATATACATCATCTTACAATTCTTCAATATTTCTTTTCTTTGTTTATACGACTTATATGTCTTATACGGAAATAAATTATTTTCTTTGTCATTTCCTGAAATTAATCGATCATCATGAACCGTCATGATTATTATTTTTTCTTTACTGATTGTTGGTAACTCTTTCCGATCAAAATATCCTCATTGGATACTGTGTAAATGGATAATATCCGCTTCTTGATAATTTTTTAAATTTTTTAAATATTTCATATTTATGTGTCAAGGTGTCATTCGATCAAATAAAAAATTTAATCCAACTGCTCATTTATATCTTATATTTTTATATAATCGAGAATTATTTGTTTTATATATACTGCTTGTATGATTATCATTTCAAAAATTATATCATACTAAAATATGATAAGAAAATGCTGTTGTAGGTAAATCATTTGTTATAGTATTAACTAATTGCGCCGCACCTGTACGTCCTGCAATAAGATTGATATTAAGAATATTTATTCTATTCATTTATATACATGTATATAAAATTATTTTTTAACTATATTTAAAAAATTTTCTGTTATATATCTTGGTAAAGGTAATTCAATTATTCTTAATATTAATGATTTAAAAAAATTTGGATAATATTTTCTGTATTTTATACACAATTTTAATGTAATTATTTTTTGTTTGTATATATTATTATGTCCTAAACTATCTCCTCTTAATCTGTACTTTATAGATACATTTTCTAAATTATATATCTTTGTAATTCTTCATATTCTAAGCCATAGATCATAATCTTCAGCCATTTTTAATTGAGGATCATAAATTCCTGTTTTTTCTAAAATTTCTCTTCTTACCATTATTGATGGATGAGCAATTTGACATGCCTGTAACATATATTTTTTTATTTCATTATTAGAAATTCTCATATTTATTTGTCATAT